>Ga0307478_10000216_pt1 | contig 67011 bp, 57 predicted proteins | sample atmos_gasesECM4C_2_FD_203713 | JGI IMG/M metagenome (GOLD analysis project Ga0307478, IMG submission 203713) | Hardwood forest soil microbial communities from Morgan-Monroe State Forest, Indiana, United States - atmos_gasesECM4C_05 | ecosystem: Environmental > Terrestrial > Soil > Temperate...
CGTCGCATGCGCGGCGGGCGGAGGCGGATGAGGGGATGTTAGGGATTGGGAGCGATGCGGTGGTGGAGGCGGCGCGGGGCGTCCTCAGAGGCTAAAGCCCTCAAGTCTTTTTCAGCCTTTTACGGCGCGGCTAAAGCCGTTCCCTTTCAAAGCAGAGTCAAGAATGGATGAATGGTCAAAAATCGCGCGGCGGATACGGGTGCCGTTGGGATTTTTGTTTGCCGTGCTTTATTTTTGGCTGGCGCGGCCTACGTGGCGGTCGTTGATGCTGGGCGCGATTGGGGTGCTGGCGGGACTCTTCATTCGAGCGCTGGCATCAGGGCATGTGCGCAAGAATGAGGCGCTCGCGGTTTCCGGTCCCTATGCTTATACGCGCAATCCGCTTTATCTGGGATCGCTGGTGATGGGGTTAGGATTCTGCGTCGCCGCGCGGAGTTGGTGGGTGGGTGCGGCGCTGGTGTTGATGTTTGTTGCTATTTATTTACCGGTGATCAGTGGCGAAGAGAAGTTTTTAACGCAGAGGTTTCCGGAGTTTGAGGAATATGCGCGGCGGGTGCCGAGGATGGTGCCCCGGCTTACGCGCGGGTCGAAAAGTCGCGACGAGCCACCGGGAGGATTTTCTTCGGATTTGTATTTGAAGCATCGCGAGTATAACGCGCTGCTGGGAGCGATGGCGATGATGGCAGGGCTGGTGGTCAAGATGACGATTTTTCGGCGTTAGGCGATTTGGCAACCAGCTTGCCAGGGATCCTTCGCTTCGCTCTGGATGACAGCACAGAGGAGATTACTTTTGCGCGACCAACTCTTTCGCGCGGCTTAATTCAGGGCGCGTTGAATTTGATCCGTCGCAGACTTTCAGCAACAACGCATAATATTCCGTCGCGTCGTTCTGTTTGCCGGCGGCTTCGGCGGCGCGGGCGGCGCCGTAGAGGGCGTTGAAGCGGTTGGGATTCAGCTTGAGGTCGGTTTGATATTCAGTCAGCGATTGCTGGGGGCGCTTGGCTTCGAGCAGCATGTCGGCGAGCTGTTCGCGGGCTGGAATGCCTTCGGGCTCTTCGCCCAGCTTATCGGCTTTATCGGCGAGGGCGCGCAGGCTGGTGATGGCTTCGTCGTCTTTGCCCTCGGCGTGTGCGACCCAAGCGGCGGCTTCCTGATAGTCCTCACCGACGGCTTCGGCGTACTCGGTTTTCCTTTCAGCTACGAATTCCTTGCGGATGGTTTCGATCTGGTCCAGATCCTTGTGGGCTTCGGCGACGTTACCGGAGCGGGCTGCGCCGATGGCGCGCGCCCAGTGGGTAATGGATTGATCTCCGCGGAGCGAGCCGGGGACGACTTGCAGTGCGGCTGCGTCGGACCAATGACGGAGTTCGAGATCGTAGATGGCGGGGAATTTGGTGAGAGCGTTGGTTTGAGGATCGAAGTCGGAGCCATACATTGACTTCATTTTGGGCATGGTTTTGATTTCGTCAATGACCTTGGCGGCTTCGGCCTCGCGTCCGCTTTGGAGGTAGGCGTAGACGAGGAAATCCATGGCGTGGAACTGGTGGCCTTCGCCGCCCATGTGCATGGCGGCGGTTTTGCGGGTGGCGGCGATGGAGGCGAGGTTGGAGTTGATGTCGTCCTGCCAGAGGCCGACGCGGGCGAAGATGTGCGAGGGCATGTGCAGGGCGTGCGGAGCTGCTGGGGCGACTTGAGCGTAACGGCGGGCGGCAGGCAGCCCGAGTTGCGCCAGTTGCGGCTTATCGTAGCTGTGGATCAGGTAGTGCGCCACGCCGGGATGGTCGGGCTCGGTGGCAAATAATTTTTCGAGGATGGCCGCAGCCTGCTTGCGGTTGGCGAAGGTTTCGTCGTTGTGCGGTTCGGAGGCGAGTAAGGATAACGCGTAGAAGACGGCGGCTTCGTGGTCGTCGGGGTAGGACTCGTAGACCGTCTTCATCGCGTCAGAGTAAGCCTTGGCGCGGACTTCGTGATTGAGTTTTTTGGAGTTGCCGTAGAAGGCTGCGATCGCGGCGATGTAGGCTTTCTCGCGCGGAGTGGTGGGGCCGTCGGTAGTTTTCGCCTGATGAACTTCATCGAGGCCGCGTTGGATGACTTTGGCGTCTGGATGGTTCCAAAGCTGGTGCCACATGCTCATGGCTACGCCCCAATGGGCCATAGCGCAGCGAGGATCGTTAGTGGCGATCTGCATGAATTCTTTTTCCGCCTCTTCGTACCAGAACGAGTGCAGCAGAGCGACGCCGCGTTCAAAGGGCTTTTGCACTGTCGGAGCGCAGGAGGTGGGGAAGGCTACGGTGCCGAGCTGAGCAGTGGTCAGGTCTTCATGGTGAGGGTGGGATTGGTCATCATCGGCAAGAGCCTTGCCGGCGAAGACGGTGAGCGTGAAAAGAGAAGATAAAAGCAGCAGCCAAAGGATATGTTTCATGGAAACCCCGCTGAGGAACGAGTTTAGCCGGGGCTGGAAGCAGGGTCAAACGGAGGCGGGAGTAACGGAGCTCAAGACGGGCGAGCAGCCATCTCAGCCATGGTTGCGCGGTCGGCCGCACCAACTTTGCGTAACATGCGATGCACGTGGTTCTTCACCGTCTGCTCTGAAAGGTTCAGCTGGGCGGCGAGTTCTTTGTTCGAAAAGCCCTGGCGAATGAGTTGAGCTAACTGTTGCTGCCTGGGACTGAAGTCGTGACTCTTCTGCAGACGCAGGCCCGGCAGGGTGGATTGCGAATTGGCGACGAACTGGAATAGAGAGACCGACAATGAGGGGGGACAAACGGCTTCTCCGGCTGCGACGCACCGAATGGCACGCCAAACCTCGGCAGCGGAGGCATCTGTGAGGACGTATCCCAGCACGCCCTCGCGCACCATGCGCAGAAAAACGCCTTCGTCAGCCTCCATGCCGATCATTACCACTTTAGTTTCGGGTCTAGCCTGGCGCAGCTGCCGGATAATTCCATCATGCGACAAGGCCTTTGAAACAGAATCGAGGACGATTACTTTTGGAGCAGCGGCCAGAATTTGCTCAAGGGCTTGAGAGGAGTTGGAACCGCTGCCGACGATGCGGATATCGTCCTTCTTCGACAAGAGCCGGATGAGCGCTTCGCGTAACAAGCGGTTCTCGGCTAGCAGAAAAACTGCAACCACATCTTTGTGAGGGTGAGTCTGTTCCAATAACATCACACTGCTTTCTCAGGCGCTTTGCCACGGTGTGGCAGCAAAGACCTTAAGATCCACCTTTCCAGACACCCGTATGAGAAAACTGGGATGCCTGACTTGCCCCCTCAAACAAGTGCCGCAATTGTGTCACATCGCTGGCAGCTGCTTCAACAGAATAATCAAGACTCTGGCATTAGTTTTTCCACAGAGTAATCGTTCCCGAGCGAATCGATCTTGGGTTAACTGCCTGCGTTAACCCGGAAGAACGATTTAAGTTTCGTAGCCTGCAGAAAAAAATATAGAAATATTGTCGGGGGTGGTTCGGGCCGGGAACGCTGAGAAATCCTGGGGGCAGGCAGTTGTGGGTGCGCTAGCGTACAAAGACGATTTCTGCTACACTTCGCCGCAATTGGAATTAGGGGCGTGTGACGGATTCTGGAGCGAGTCTTCCCTTCTTCCGGCAAAAAGAGCCGAAGAGCGGAACCACGCGAGAAGAATCTTCGCCAAGTCTGCTAGGGAGTAGCCATGAATTTGCACCCTGGAACAGAGAAGGGTCGAGTTCCTGAAGCAAAGCGGGCCGAAGTCATTCCTATCCGCCAAGCTTTTCATGACAATGAAGATTGGTATCAGGATCTGGTGGAGCACAGCCAGGATCTGCTGTGCATCCATGATCTTGAAGGGCGGCTACTGTCAGTGAGTCCCACGCCGGCACGGCTGCTCGGTTACAGCGTGGAAGAGATATTGCAGATTCCTCTGCAGGACCTGATCGCTCCCGAGTTCCGGTCTCAGTTTGAGGTCTATCTGAAGCAGATTGCGCGAGTGGGAGAGGCTCGAGGGTATCTTGCCCTGGTGACGCGATCGGGGGAACGGCGAATCTGGGAATATCGCAACACTTTGCGGAGTGAAGGCTTAGAGACACCGATTGTGCGAGGCATGGCGCGCGACGTCACTGAACAAAAGCGCGCGGAAAAACTGCTGCGCGAAGCCCATGAGGGACTGCTTTACAAAGTGCGCGAAAGTGAGCGCACGATTCGGGAACTCAAGCTATTCCGAGCCCTGGTTGACCGGAGCAACGATTCCATTCAGGTGGTCGATCCGAAAACGCTTCGCTTTCTGGACGCCAATGAGAAAGCTTGCGCTCAGTTGGGCTACAGCCGCGAAGAACTTCTCTCGCTGGGAGTTTTCGATATTGATCCGGTAGTTACGGAGGCTTCGACCGCGAAGCTGACGGAAGAGTTGAAGAGTGCCGGCTTCGTAGCCATGGAAAGCCTCCACCGGCGGAAGGATGGAACGACGTTCCCCGTAGAACTCAGCCTGACGCGAGTGCAGCTTGAGCGAGGCTACGTTGTAGTGGTTGCCCGTGACATTTCCGAGGGCAAGCAAGCCGAGGAAAGACTGCGGGAGTACGAGCGAGTGGTCGAAGGCCTGGAAGAAAGGATTGTGGTGGTTGATCGGGAATACCGCTATGTGATTGCAAACCGTGCCTTCCTGAACCACCGGGGGTTATCGAGAGAACAGGTAATCGGCCGTACTGTCGCAGAGATAGTGGACCCCAAGACCTTCGAAACCGTTATCAAGCCAAAGATGGACGAGTGTTTTCAGGGGAAAGTCGTCCAGTATGAATTGAGGTACGAGTATCCCACGGTGGGCGAACGGGACTTGCTGGCGTCATACTTTCCCATCGAAGGTCCCACGGGTGTCGACCGAATAGCCATGATCCTGCAGGACATCACGGAGCGCAAGGCAGAGCAGCAAAGGTTGAAAGAATGCGAGAGAGTGGTCGAAGGATTGGAAGAGATGATCGTGGTGCTAGACCGGGAATACCGCTACGTGCTCGCGAACCGGGCGTTTCTGAAGTATCGGAGGATGGAAAAAGAAGAGATCATCGGGCGCGTCGTCCTGGACCAGTTGGCCTCGGAAGGAACGGCGCAAACAGCCCTCGCACTCATTAAGCAAAAGCTCGATGAGTGTTTCCAGGGCAAGGTAGTGCAATACGAGAAGAAACAAAAGTACCCCAAGCTGGGGGAGAGAGACTTACTCGTGTCGTACTTTCCCATCGAAGGTGCGGCTGGCGTGGAACGAATCGCCGCGGTTATGCAGGACATCACCGAGAGCAAACGTTCGGACGAGGCGTTGCGGCGGAGTGAGGAAAATTACCGCATGTTTGTATCTCAGAGTTCAGAGGGCATCTTCCGGGAAGAAATGGATCCCCCTGTCTCCATCGATCTTCCGGAGGATGAATTGATTCGTCGCATCCTCTACGACGGCTACATAGCCGAGTGCAACGATGCCATGGCGGCGATGTACGGATTGAATTCCGGGGAGGAGCTGCGGGGTAAACGTTGGGCGGAATGGGTGCCGCCTGAGGATCCATGTAACGTGGAGCTGACCCGGCAGTATATTCGTTCCGGCTTTCGCGTGCTGGGGGTCGAGTCTCACGAAGTCGATGTGCATGGGGGTTTCAAAGTTTTCCTCAATAGCATGATCGGGACGGTAGAGAACGGGATGCTGGTGAGAACCTGGGGGATACAGCGGGACGTTACTGAAAATGTGAAGTTGGAGGAAGCTCGCCGGAAGAGCGAAGAAGAGTTGCGCCGCACGGTCAACCAACTGTGCGAAGTTACGACGGAACTTGAGCAGGCGAGAGAGAAACTCTCGGAGGAAAAGCTCTACCTGGAAGAAACGATCGACGCGGAACTGGGATTTGGCGAGATTATCGGCCGCAGCAGCGCCTTGAAAGCAGTCTTGCAAAAGGCGGCCAGGGTGGCTCCCAGTGATGCAACTGTTCTGCTGCTTGGTGAAACCGGTACGGGCAAGGAATTGGTGGCGCGGGCTCTTCATCACCTGAGCAAGCGGGAGGGCAACAGCTTCATCAAACTGAACTGCGCGGCCATCCCCTCAGGGCTGCTGGAGAGCGAATTGTTTGGCCACGAGAAGGGGGCGTTCACCGGCGCAGTGGCCAGAAAACTCGGCCGACTGGAACTAGCCGACCGAGGCACGCTTTTTCTGGACGAGATCGGGGAGATTCCCTTGAGTCTGCAGCCCAAGCTGTTGCGCGTGCTGCAAGATCAGGAGTTCGAACGGCTGGGTGGCACGCAGACGCTGAAGGTCAATTTTCGTCTTTTAGCGGCTACGAACCGGGACCTGCTGCAAAGCGTACAAGAGCGCGATTTCCGCAGCGACTTATATTACCGGCTGAATGTGTTTCCCATTCTTCTACCGCCCTTGCGTGAGCGGCGGGAGGACATCCGGCCGCTGATCGAGCACTTCGTCCGCAAGTTTGCCATGAAGATGAAAAAATCCATCACCAGTATTCCGTTGAAAACCATGGAACAGCTGGTGCGGTGGGAGTGGCCGGGCAACATCCGGGAACTGGAGAACTTCGTGGAACGGTCGGTCATTCTGACCCCTGGTTCGGTTTTGCAGGCGCCGCTATCGGAATTGCAACCGGACATTGAAAACAGCAAAGGCGGCACGGGTACTCTTCGAGACAAAGAGCGGGAACGTATTCTTCGCGCACTGCGGGATTGCCATGGGCGGCTCGGCGGACCGGAAGGCGCTGCCGCACGGTTGGGATTGAAACGCACGACGCTGCAGTCGAAACTCGATCATCTCGGCATCAAGCCAGGGGCCTACCGCGCCTGAGTGCGCGGGCCAGTCTCCCATTGCTCACCTGACAGGGGATGGGGATTGAAGGTATCCTCTCCTGATGACACCGAGATTCAAACGGATACTGGAAGCGGCGGCCTGGTTTGTCGTTGGTTTTGTAACGCATATGTTGCTGCTTCACTTCCACCACCATCCGGGGTAGCGAAGTTAGCCTTCACGCAGTGAGTAGTTTGAATCCATACTCGGCAAAGGCCGTCGAGCTGCGCTCGACTGGGCAGCCGAGGGCGGCTGTCCCAGATGGCAATCTCGGCGAACAATCTCGGCAAACCATCTCAGCGAACTAGGAGACTAACGAAAAAGCCCCGCGCTTGCGCGAAGGGCTTTTTCTGGGGGAGGGACTGGGGCGAGGCGCCCGTGGTCCCTAACTGATTCGGAGCTATTTCGGCTGGTCCATGCTGGTGGCAGGAGCCGAAGAATTGCTGGAGAGCTGCTCCAGATCGTTCTTCAGCAGGCTGATTTCCACGCGGCCGCCGCTGATGTGCTTGGTCTTTGCATTGTCATCGGCACCCGCGACGGGGGCATTGCCCATACCTACGAGGTAAATCCGGTAGACCGGGATCTCGTGGTTGAGCACCATGTAACGAACCACCGACTCGGCCATCTTCTGCGAGTTGGAGATTGCAGTCTGGCCCTTGCCGGAGGAAAAGCCCTGAACTTCAATGATGTAGCCGCGCTGGCCCTTCACGGTATTGGCCATCTCGTCCAGAGCATCCTTGGCATTCTTGCTCAGCATGGTCTGGCCGGGCTTGAAGCGGATTTCCGTCTGATTCGAGGCCTTGTATTGATCGATGTTGCCGACGACGGTTTCCACGGTCTGGATTCGTGTGCTGGCCTGCTGGGCGGTCTGCTGCGCCATGGTGGCCTTGTTGCCAGCGTCGATGGCGTGCTGATCGGCCACATTGGCCTTGTCGGATGCCAGCTGGATGCCAGCCTGGGCCCGCGAATCGGTGTCCTTGATGGCTTTGCCGTTGGCGGCGGTCAGGTCATCGAGCTCGTTAATGCGGTCGCGAATGGGCTCGGTCTGGCGCTTGACATAGCTCTTGCGCGCGAACGGGTTCACGCGGCCCCAGAAACCCTCACGAGCGGGGGCCTGAAGAGGCTGCTTGCCGGTGGCGGTATCACCGGATTGAGTCGAGGTGGCCGACGGGTTGGACTGATCCTGAGTAGATGAAGTCTGGGCGAAGGCTGGAAATGCCAGCACTGCAGCCAAGGGCAGAGTAACTAGGATGCGGTTGTTCATAAGAAACTTCCTCCAAGTTTGGGGGAGCGGTTTGGGGGCTCCACTCCAGCACGCCAAAACGGGCGTGTTGCGTGTTTTTAATTGCGTCCCCTAAAGAAACCGGTATGCGCTGACGCGACGCACACCCGAAAAGCTCAAAACTTAGGCACCGCATTCTTTCCGGTGCCTACGTCTTGTATTACATGTCAGATGCCAAAACCAGGTTTTAGGTTTAATAGCTAACACCTTGATAACCATAGACATTGTACTGCCGGCCGGAGTGGCAAGATAGTCGTTGGGTGCAAAGGCAGGGTAATTTTGGGAAACCTGATATAAAAACTGCGTGCAGCCAGTGAATTCGGGCGGGCGCCTTTGCTAACCATGAGTCTGGGAGACGCGTGCTTGTTAGGATGGATATAGACGGCATTTGGGCGAAAGGCTTCGCCTGTGGTTGGTGGCGGGGCTCTTAAGTATGCAAGGTTTTGCGGAAGCGGCAGTGCTTTTCGTATTGTTCGATGATGAAGTGGTCAGTCATTCCGGCGATATAGTCGCATACCACGCGGGGCAGGGATTCCTGACCGGCTTTCTCCTGATAATAGTGCGGCAGAGCTGATGGATTTTCAGTCCAGAAGGCGAACAAGTCAGTGACGATGCGTTCGGCATCCTCTTTTTCATCGGCCAGCGACGAGCTGTAGTAGAGATTGTCGTATAAGAAATCTTTGATCTGCTTGCGCTCGGATTCCACCTCGGGACTGAATGCGGCTAGACGCTCTTTGTGCAGGCGAACGTCGGACAGCGCTTCGACTCCAGCCTGCTTCAAGCGCGCCTGAGTGTTCGTAATTAGATTTCCAGCCAAACGGTTAAACACGCCTTTGAGGGCTTCGTTGAATTTCAGCTTGGCGGCTGCCTCGGGATAAGTCTGCTCGACTTCGCGGAAGAAATGTTCAAAAACGGGCACGCCGGCTCGGATTTGGTCGATCGTTAGAAGATGCGCTTCGTAGCCGTCATCGAGGTCGGCGGTGTTATAGCCGATTTCGTCCGTTATATCGATGAGCTGGGCTTCGAGCGGGGGGCGCTGGTCGAGCAGGTATTCGGCCAGTTCTGGATGTTTTGCAGGATCGTAATCGCGGGAGTGCTTAATGATGCCCTCGCGCACTTCAAAGGTCAGGTTCAGGCCGCGAAAAGCGGCATAGCGCTGTTCGAAGTCCTCGACAATGCGAAGGGCGTGAAGGTTGTGGTCAAAGAAAAGGCCGTGGGCGCGCATGGCGGCGTCGAGCGCTTTTTCGCCGGCGTGGCCGAAGGGAGGATGGCCGAGGTCGTGCACCAGGGCCAGCGCTTCGGCCAAGTCTACGTTGAGGCTGAGCGCTCCGGCGACAGTGCGCGTGATCTGCGCGACTTCGATGGTGTGAGTGAGGCGGTTGCGGAAATGGTCGGAGTAGCGGCGGGTGAAGACCTGAGTCTTGTCCTCGAGACGGCGAAAGGCACGGGCGTGGATGACGCGATCGCGGTCGCGCTGGAAGTCGTTGCGATAGGGGTGCGGCGGCTCAGGAAAGCGGCGTCCGCGGGATTGTTCCACCTGCACCGCGTAGGCGGCCAGCATGTTCGAAAGTTTAACAGGTGCCGGTGGCTAGTACCTAGTAGCCAGTACCTAGCACCGAGTTGCCGCCTAGTTGGTAGCGTCGGTTTTTTTCGAAGCGGCCGCCGCCGCAGGAACAGACATTAGAATCTTCAGACGGTTTACATCGATGGTCATGGCTCGATCGAAGTTCTTGTCGCGGTTCCCCAGCAGTATCGCTCCGCGCACATATTCCGTAAGATTCCAGAGCGTGACGTGGGTCTTAGGATCGATGACCAGCAATCGAAGCTGTCCGAGAACGGGGAGTTTCAATCCCGTATCGGTGAGGACCCAACTGATTTCGAGGACGAGGTCGGCATCGGCGGGCGAGGACACCAACTCGTATCGGCCCCAACCCTTCATCGCTGCGTAGAACTGGTTGTAAGGGCGGTCAGGACCGCCGCTGAACACAGTCTCGTCAATGACGGACTCGAAACTTTCTCCACCCGCATTGGAGATGAAAACTTTTTGGGCGGCGGCGATTTGCGGTGGAACCGGGGCAGGGATGACAGGGGCAGACCCCTTCGATTGCGCGGTCGAAATGGGGAGCAGCCCCAACATCGCCACGACCGCATAGAAGGCAGTCAGTTTGATCGTCCTCAAGGGCCCTCTTGACAGTACCGAGTATGTACAACCCTCAAAAACAGCACCCGGGAGTCTGTGATCTCTCGGTACTCGGTACTCGGTACTCGGTACTAGCCGCTGTTTACCGCTTATCCGAGTCTTCCTTGGCTAGGCGGACTTTGGCGGCGTCGAGTTTTTTCTGAGTTGAGGCCAGCAGATCACCATCTTGTTCCGCAGGCACAGTCTTGTTCCACTCTTCAACGGCGCGCTCCCAGTGAGCGGCGGCCAGTTTCAGGCGTCCGGTCTTCTGGTAGAGATCGCCCAGGTGATCCTGCACGGTGGGATCGGAGCCCATGCGTAAGGAAGCCTTGTTCAGCGTCTCTTCGGCAAGATCATACTTACCGAGCTTGAAGTAAGCCCATCCCAGAGAATCGAGATAAGCGCCGTTGGTGGGCTCCAGCTTTACCGCCTGGTTGATAAGGTTGAAAGATTCTTCCAGTTGCACGCCCCGATCGGCATTCATGTACCCGAGATAGTTCAGGGTCATGGCGTTCTGCGGATTGACCGCCAGAATCTTGCGGAACTCGGCATCGGCCTGTTCGTATTTCTTTTCGCGCTCGAAGGTGGAACCGCGCAGGAAGTAGACATACTCTTTGTCTTCCGCTTTAGCGGAGAGCTGCTCGGCTTTATTGAGAGCTTCCTCGGCCTCGCTCCAGCGCTTCAGGCGGGTATCCATGATGGCCAGCCGCAGGTAGACGTCGCGATCTTCGGGAGTGCCTTTGAGCATGGAGCGCACGTCGGCGAGAGGCTTCTCAGGGTCGCCGGTGTCGGCGAGCTGAGCGTCGAGTACCATGCGGAGTTCGCGGTCGTTGGGCAGTTTCTGCGCAGCTTCTTTAGCGGCAGCCGTGGCCTGCGGCCACTGCTTGGCTTCGCGGTAAGTATCGATGACGTCCTGATAGCCGGTGCGCGCGTTCTCGTCGCCGAGCGGGATCATTTTGCGGAAAGTATCAACCGCGGATTGATAATTTTCCTGATCGCGGTAAACCATTCCAAGGCGCTCGATGAAGATGGCGCGATTGTTGCGGTCGGCCTGGGAGTAGCTGCTCTCGGCTTTTTCGGTTTTCTTCAGCAGGTCCAGCAAGAGCTTGGCGGCTTCGTCATAGCGGCCCTGGGCCTGGTACACGACCGCGATGTTATAGGGAACCTCAAGGGCATCGGGGACCATGGCCTGGGCTTTCTTCAGGCTATCCAGCGCGTCGTCGTACTTGCCCTGGCGGCGGTAGATTTCGGAAATGCGAAGATAAGTCTGGGCGTCTTCAGGATTGGCATCGGCGATGACTTTGTACTGGTCGAGCGCGGCATCGACCTGGCCATCGTTCAATAAATTTTCCGCCAGGCCGCGAATCGCATCGAGATTGTCGCGATCCAGGCGGATGGCGTGTTTGTAGGCGTCGATGGCGCTCTTGTAATCCTTGCGCTGCTCATAAGTCGCGCCCAGCGCGGCATATAGCTTGGCGGAGCGGCCAGCATCGGGCACGGAACTGAGCACCTGCAGGGCGTGCGTGCTGTCGCCTTCGTCGGTATACAGGAGAGCTAAAGTGGTGACGGCTTCTTCGGAATCGGGATCGAGCTTGACGGCGGTCTTGAGTTCATTTTCCGCTTTTTGTAAATCGTTGTTCAGGCGGTAGAGTCGGCCGAGCAGAAGGTGGTCGTCCACATTGGTGGGCTCGATCTTAACGATCTGTTCGTACTGCTCGATGGCGAGCTTGAGCACATTGTCGGAACCGTTGCCGCTGCCCGGCATATCGCCGAGCGAGCGCAGATAAATCCGGCCCAGCAGTTTGCGGGCTTCGATATTGTTGGGGTCGCGTTTAATGATGTCCTGAGCTTCGAGGACGGCGTCGCGGATGCGTCCGGTCTTGACGTAAAGCTCGGCCAAGCCGGAGGTGAGGAACTCGGAAGAAGGATCGGCGTCAATGGCCAGCCGGTACTCTTCGAGAGCCTTGTTGGCGAGCTCGCTGCGGCCATAGACCGTGACCTGCTCTTCGTACATGTGCGCGACCGTGTAGTGATAGTAGGCGGCGGCGCGGTCCAATTTGCGCGGCGATTTGGACGGGGCGCTCTTGGAATCCGAGGGCTTGGGCTCCGCGGGTGACGATGGATTTTCCTGCGCGACTGCGGCCACTGCGAGAAGCGATAAGATTAAAACAGAGCGAAAAATTCTATTCATGCTCGACCTGACAAAGCTGGAATTATTGCTGCTGATTCTGGACCTGCGCGAACTTCCCGAAAACATAACCATTGGATGCAAAACCGCCCGGAATGGTGTTTCCTAATTCTAACCCGGTACGGCGGGATTGGGGGAAAAACACTGCGGCCCGAACAGGCTGCGACGAAGCCCGAAAGTACAGGCCCCGAGGGGACTTGTGGTGGCTGTGATTGTCAAGTTTGGTAAAGAAAAGCTGCTGACTTTCAGGCTTTTTCCTTAGTGTCTGAAATGGCGCACGCCGGTGAATAGCATGGTTAGTCCCAGCCGATCGGCAGTGGCGATCACTTCGGGATCGCGTTGCGAGCCGCCGGGTTGGATGATCGCGGTCGCGCCGGCTTTCGCGATTTCCTCGACGCCGTCGGGGAAAGGAAAGAAAGCGTCGGAGGCGGCGACGGTTCCTTTCAACGGCAGCTGCGCTTTCATCGCGCCGATCTTAGCGGAATCGACGCGGCTCATCTGGCCGGCGCCGATGCCGACGGTTTGTCCTTCGCGCGCGTAAACGATGGCGTTAGATTTCACGTGCTTGCAGACCTTCCACGCGAATAGCATTGCGCGGATTTCTTCGGGCGTAGGAGCACGCTGGGTGACGACTTTCAGGTCAACATCCTGCAAGGGGCGAGAGTCGTTGTCTTGCAAGAGAATTCCGCCGGAGATATTTTTGAGAATCCATTTCTGGGGGGCATCTTTCACTTCGACGAGGCGCAGATTTTTCTTGGTGGCGAACCTGGCTTTCGCCGCGTCGTCGAAGCCAGGGGCGGCGATTACTTCAAGGAAAAGCTTGTGCATTTCTTCGGCGGCTTCGGCGTCGATGGGGCGGTTCACGCCGATCACTCCACCGAAGGCGGAGACGGGATCGCATTCCAAAGCGCGCTTGTAGGCCTCGGCCAGAGTCTTGCCGGTCGCGGTGCCGGCCGGGTTGGTGTGCTTGATGATGGCGCAGACGGCGGCTTCATTCGGATCGAATTCCTGGGCCAGATCCCAGGCAGCTTGCAGGTCGACGATGTTGTTGTAGGAAAGTTCCTTGCCTTGAAGCTGGCGCGCATTGGCGACGCCCACGCCGGAGCCGTCGGAATACATCGCGGCCTTCTGGTGCGGGTTTTCGCCGTAGCGCAGGTCCAGCGTTTTCTGGAATGAGAGGCGGAGGGTTTTAGGGAAAGACTCGGCGGCGGGAAGTTGAAAATTGTTGATGTCAGGGATGCGTTCGAGAGTCGAGGCAATAGCGGAATCATACGCGGCGGTTGTGGCGAACGCTTTCTGTGCCAGTCGCCATTTCGTTTCGAGAGAGAGTCCACCGCCGGAGCGGGCGAGTTCTTCGGCTATGGCCTGGTAGTCGGCGGGGGAGGTGACGACGGCGACATCGTGAAAATTCTTGGCGGCGGAGCGGATCATGGAGGGTCCGCCGATGTCGATGTTCTCGATCAGCTCTTCAAAGGCCACACCGGGCTTGGCGGCGGTTTTTTCGAAGGCGTAGAGATTCACGACAACCATGTCGATGGGCTGAATGCCATGTTCGGCCACGGCGGCGATGTGCGCGGGATTCTCGCGGCGATGCAGAATGCCGCCGTGGACTTTGGGATGCAGCGTCTTCACGCGGCCATCGAGCATCTCGGGAAAGCCGGTGAGGTCGGAGATATCTTTGACGGCGATGCGGGAATCGCGAAGAAGCTTGGCTGTGCCTCCGGTGGAGATGAGTTCGATGCCGAGGTCGGCGAGCCGGCGCGCGAAATCGACGAGGCCGGACTTGTCGGTGACGCTGAGAATGGCACGCTGGATGCGGGGAGTGGTGCGGGACATGTTCGGCCTCGGATATGGGGGATGAGAGCGGAGCGACCGAAGATTCTATCAGCAAACTCTGTTAGTTCAGCCCTTACCTCGGGCTCCGCGCTCGCACCGCAGCGACGGACTTGACGGCCATGGCCCCCAACACGTGTTGGTCCACATCAGCGAGCTTCTTGATGTAGAGGCAGCCCTTGCCGGTTGTGTGCTTGCCGAGCTTTGCAAGCTGTGCGTCGGAGTCGCTGGATCCCCTCAGGCCATACAGAACATTTGCGGCCTTCCGCGGCGAAAAACCGATCAGCGGCATATCGCCCTCACGCCCGCTCTCGTACTTGTAGTGGTAGCTGCCGAAGCCGATGATCGATGGCCCCCACATCTTCGGTTTTTCCCCAGTCGCGCTTCGCATTAGCTTGATGAGGACCTTCGCGTCTGCGCGCCTGGCCGGGTCCTTGATGGCATCGATAAATGCCGCCACGCTTAATTTGGTGGATTTGGTTTTGTTGTCCGGCATTCCCTTTTGCCTTTCGTCCTTCCGAGGCCAACCTACCGTGGATGATAGCCTACTCGGATAGTAAAGTTGACGCTGAGGATGGCGCGCTGGATTTGGGGGGCGGTGCGGGACATGATCGGCCTCGGGTATGGAGGATGAGAGCGGAGCGACCGATTCTACCAGGGAACAGGCAGTAGTCGTCTGTTAGTAGCCACTCGAAATATCCGCGTGGGTCGCTATTAAATGAGACTTCTAGAAATCTATTGTGGCAAAGCGCGAAGAATGTTAAAGGTAGCCTCATGGGTAGCCGAAAATCGCGACTCACCTTCGTTGCGGCTTTGTTGCTAGTTACGCTGCAGGCGGCATCCGCCGGCGATGACGCGAGCGGATCGACGCAGTGCAAAGTCGACTTGTCACAGCCGTTCACCACCTACTCCATTGCGACTAGAGACAAGCTTTGGGGTGAATCGCTCGTGAAGAAACTCGGATACAAGGGGCAGGTCGTCTATTTCGTGCGAACGTCGCTGCCGTTGAAGGTCGGCAGTAGCACCGTCGAGGGCGCTGTTTACCAAGCGGTGGAGAAGCCGGACTTCTTTTACGTAGTGAACACCGATGCAATGTTGAGACTGGGAAGTCAGTGGGTTTATAGTCCCGGAGTCGGGGGCTTTTCAATGCACTCTCCGAAGTCCAGAAACTTTATTCTTTCTCTCAATTTCACTGGTGGTGGCGTGCCGTTCCTGTCGAGTTCACGGGTAGCGAAGGGCATCGTGACATGGAACGGTGATGCTGGACTAAGCAGGCTGAAATAGCGTCCCTACGACCTCGCCTTAGCCTTCAGCTTGACCTGCCCGTGGTTGAGTTCCACGGAGAATTCCACATCTTCACAGCCGTACTGCTTGCGGATTTCTGCGGTCTTTTTCTGCACGAAGGTGGAGAAGGAATCGAGGTTGCCGGAGACGTTTTCCCCCGCTTTCTTTTTGGCCGCGACCAGAGTGTTGAACAAGCGCTCGACTTGTTCGCGCTCTTTCTCTTTGGCAGAGTGCAGGGTGAAGGGCGGCGAGGAGACGACAGAATCGCCGTCCGCGCCGGCGGCGGTGACGTGGCTGAGGCCGTAAACCGGGTGCGCGGGCTTGTGCTCTTGTTCGGGGCGCACGCCTTGTACGGCCAGCAGGGCGTCCTGCGGGCGACGGTAGCCTTCCTCGCGAATGCGCGACTTCTTGCGCCACAGGTCGCTGTAGATGGCGTAGCGCTGGGCCATTTCGTTGTAGCGAAAGCGCTGGGAGAAACTCATGCGTCCGCCGTCGGAAAATTTGCGCAGCAGGGAGAGCACCTTCCACTCGATGTCGGTGGGCGGGCGCTTGGTCGGATTGCTGAAGAAAACTTCGTATTCGATCTTCAGCCGCCGGAGCTGGGTCTCGAGAATATTTAACTCTTCATCCGTTGTCACTCGGTGTCTCCCAGGTAACAGTGTAGTGAGAAGACGGAGCGGCGGCGAGGTGCCCGGTGGTCACCGAGGTCATGGTACGAAAGTACTCAGCTTTTAGCTCTTAGCCGTTAGCTCTTAGCGACCCCATTTGGGTTGGGTCGCGAGGCGGGCAGGCTGCCAGGCATCGCAGGGTTGGAACAAAGAGATCAGCGGGGTATGAACTAGCTAAAGGCTAAGAGCCAATGGCTAAAAGCTGCCCTACTACTTCGAATTCGCAGCCATTTTCTTGACCATGGCCAGGACCAGTTTGCGGTCGCTATCGTTGAGGTTGGTGGCGTAGCGGCGGACCTGGCTGAGGAAGCGGACTTCGTCGTCGGAGAGTTGCGGCAATCCCTTGGAGCCGTTGCCGTGTCCGGATTCGGAAAAGAATTGCGAGAGCGCGATCTCCATGGCGCCGGCAATTTTTGACAGCGTGTCGAGCGAAGGGATGGTGTGGCCGTTCTCTACCCGCGAAAGGTAGCACCGCAACAGGCCCGTGCGCTTTTCGATGTCGCCCTGAGACATGCCTTTCTGCAGCCTGTAGTTTCGAATGGTCTCGCCGATGTTGATCTGTGGGAGCATTGCAGGATGCGACATAGTAACCAGATCGGGATTTTCTGGCAAGTGGAAATTAGTGCCCTATAAGAAGTGCTTGTGAATTACTGCTTGACACCCGTAAGCCATGGAATGCTTAGACACTGTACAAGCAATCATTCGCTGGTTTTGTTGTCCGGAAATATGTCCGGAAATTTGTCTGGGGCTTCTGTCGGGAATTACTTTTTCAAGTTCTCCGCGAGAAAGCTGACAGTGCGTTTCCACGCGTCGGCAGCGTCGTCGGCGCGGTAGCCAGGTTTATTGTTGGGATTTTCGAAGGCATGGCCGGCGTCATCGTAGATTTTGACATCAATCACTTTGCCCGCCTGCTTCATGGCCGCTTCGAACTTATGTACGTCATCTGGAGTAATGCCGCGGTCCTGGCCTCCGAATAGTCCGAGGATGGGAGCATTGATTTTTTGGAGCGCCGCGGGATCGGTGGCGAGGTGGCCGTAGTTGATGACATCGGCCGCGAGGGTCGGCTCCTGCAGCGCCACGTCGAGCGCATAGCCGCCGCCCATGCACCAGCCGATCGCAGCGATGCGGTTCTTCTTGACGTTGGCCTGCGATTGCAGAAATTCGAAAGCAGCGTGCAGGTCGCGTTTAGCGCGGTCCTCCGGGACGCCGCGCATCAATTCGTGCGCCATGTCGGGAGTGGTCGCGACCTTGCCGCGATATAAATCAATGGCGAGAGCTTCGTAGCCTTGATCGGACAGCTTTGAGGCTTGCTCTTTGACCCAATCGTTCAAGCCCCAGTATTCGTGAATAACGATGATGGCGGGAAATGGGCCCTTGCCGGCTGGCGTGTAGAGCACGGCTTGGACGGCCTCGTCGCCGCTCTTGTAGGAGACGGGTTTGCCGTCGGCAGCGAATGAGGCGGAAGCGAGCAGGGCTAACAAAATCAGCGAATAGATTTTATTCATGGCATCAGGACCTTTCGTTATTCACAATTCCAACTCCATGTACATGGCCCCGGCAATCGGGTTGGGGCGGTAGGGAGTGATTTCTTTGAATCCTAACTTGCGATACATGGCGACCGCATCTTTCATGATGGGGTCAACGGTGTCAAGGCGCATGCGTTGATAACCGATCTGGCGCGCTTCGGCGATGATGCGCTCGGCCAGGACGCGTCCCATGCCCTTGCCGCGAAACGGGGGGCGCAGATAAAGGCGCTTCATTTCGCAGACGCCTGGCTCCAATTTGTGGAGCGCGATGCAGCCCGCGAGTTGACCGTCATAGTCTGCGAGCAAAAGGCGGCCCTCCGGAGGGGCGTAGTCACCCGGTAATCCGGCCAGTTCCTTGTCGAAGTTCTGGAAGCAGAGGCTGAAGCCGAGGGATTGCGCATATTCGATAAATAGTTCCCGAGCTTGCGCGATCTGCGCGGCAGAACCGGCTGGGGTAATGACAAACTCCGCCGCGGCTGCTGGTTCCGGCGAGATGGGTTTCACAGCGCCATTGATTTTGCGATTCACTGTTCCGTCCTTACCGCTCGTACCCATTCGAGGTTACTGAAGTTCTCCACATCGGCGACGCTTTCACACGTGAGCAACAAAATCGAGAGAGAATGACATTGCGTGAACATACGAAAACATTTTGCAATTTTACTGCTGTTTGTGGCGGCGTTACAGGCCAATGCAGGCGGCGAACCGGTCGTGATTCGGGGATCGGCTTCCATGCTGCATCTCTGCCAGGAACTCGTCGAACTGTACCAATCAAATGTCCCGGGCGCGAACGTCGGGCTGAACGTGGCCGAGTCGCTGCAATCGCTTCCTGCCGGCGAAAACCTGATCTGGCAGAGCGTCCATCCGCTCAGCAGCCGGCAAAAGCAGCAATTGACGGAGCACTTTGGCAGCGAAGCTCGCGAGATACCGATCGCTATTGAAGGGACGGTCGTTATTACCAACCCAGCGAATCCAGTCGACGATCTCAGCGTGGACCAGTTGCGCGCGATCTACAACGGAAAAGTAGCTAACTGGAAGGAAGTCGGCGGGCGCGACGCGGCAATCCGCTTGTACAGCACCGAAGCGATGGTGGGGGGAAGCCTGTTTTTTACGGAACTCGTGCTGCACGGCGAAGACATTGACACTTCGATGAGAGGATATGTCAACGCGAAGGAAACCGAGAAAGCCGTCGCCGATGACGTTAACGGAATTGGATTAATTCCCCTGCCAGGGGCCCACGACGTGAAATATCCAAGGATACGGCGGATGCCCGGGTGGCCGGGGATTGAAGCCTCAAGCGAGAACATTCGCACCGTGCGCTATCCACTGAGCGCTTATGTCTACTGGGATTTTGCCCAGCAGCGACCGGAGAGCGTTACCCGCTTTCTGAGCTTCGCGATCTCCGCATCAGGGCAACTTGCGGTGCAGGCGGCAGGCTATTATCCGCTCAATCCGGGGGACCGCACGCGCGCCTCAACCGTGCTCAGCGGACGCCAGGAGAATGCCAAGCGATAAAATTCAATTCGAAATTTCGTAATCCCGCTTTTATCCCATCAGCAGGCCGCCGTTCACGCTCAGCACGTGTCCGGTAATGTAGGAGGCTTCGTCCGAGGCGAGAAATGCTACGGCATTGGCCACATCGGCGGGCGAGCCTACACGGCCGAGCGGGATCTGTTTCGCAGCGGACTCCTTAAATTCCGCGCCCAGCGCTTCCGTCATGGCGGTTTCGATGAAGCCGGGGGCGACGGCATTGCAAGTAATGTTGCGCGAACCCAGTTCGCGGGCAACGGCCATGGTAAGGCCGATCAATCCCGCCTTCGATGCGGCGTAATTTGCCTGCCCGGCCTGCCCCATCTGGCCAAAGACGCTGGCGATGTTGATGATGCGTCCCCAGCGCTGCTTGAGCATGGAGCTGGTGACTTGCTGAATGCAGAGATACGCCGAGGTGAGATTGGTTTGCAACACGGCGTCCCAATCGGCGCGCTTCATGCGCATGACGAGCTGGTCGCGAGTGATCCCGGCATTGTTGACCAGGATATCGATCTTGCCGAACTGGGCAATGGCGGCTTTGATCGCGGACTTGACCTGCTCTTCGTCGGTGACGTCGAGAGCGAAGGCTGCGGCTTTGCCGCCAGTGGCGATGATTTCGTTCACCAGTTCGTTTAACTTTTCCTGACTGCGCGCGGCGACGGCAACCGCCGCGCCCGTTGTGGCGAGCTTCAGCGCACAGGCTCGTCCAATACCTTGCGACGCGCCGGTGACAAACGCCACCCGTCCTGAAAGGGACATTAGGTTCTCCAGAGTTCGTTTCGAGTTTCGATTCAGAAGGCTTTACGCCGGAACGTGGAATTATACCCGCCGACCTGGAACGTCGCACCTGATCCGAAGTCCAGTACGGCTAGACTAACCGATTGCGGATTGTTCGTCCGCCGATTAACATTCGAAGACTCCTATGTCTCAACCTGTGGCCAACGATGTGATCACCATGCCCGAGCCTTCCAACCAGAAATCATCCCTGTCAGATTCGGGTTCGTCCGGCTCGGGGCACCGGTCGCCGCAGCGGGCTTCAGGCGCGGAAAGTCCCGCGGCCGCTGAAAAGCCGCAGCCCGATGCGCCATCTACCGAAGTTTTCGCAGTCTATGGCGTTGAGCCTGAGATCCAGGCCTACGCCATGGCGAAGTATTCGCGGTCGTCGCTGTCGATGAAGGAATCATTGCGCGAGATCAGCGCGCAGAAGGCGGAGAAATTTCTCAACACATTCTATTTTCAGTACGGTCACCGCTCGATTGCTGACTTGGCACACATCGCGCTGGCCGTCGAGCGGCTCTCGATTCTGGCCGCGATTGAGTTAGCCGACGAACAGCGCTGGGACGGGCAGGAGCGCTCAACGCGTTATCAGGACTTCAAGAAGAGCGGCTACTACACACCCGACTTCGGCACTGACAACGAAGGCCGCAAGCTCTATCGTGAGACGCTGGATTTTCTTTTTGCCGAGTATGAAGCGCTCTCGGCACATATGACGCAGCATCTGATCAGCATCACGCCCAAGCCCGGCGACATGAAGCAGGAAGCATACGAGCGCACGCTGAAGGCGCGGGCGTTTGACATCACGCGCTACCTGTTGCCGCTGGCTACGAATACTTCGCTGGGAGAGATCGTCAATGCGCGGACTTTAGAAATCCAGGTTGCGCATCTGCTTTCGCACACGCATAAGGAAGTGCGGGTTCTGGGCGAGTCGTTGAAGAAGGCGGCGACCTCGGCGGCTTATAACGTGAACGCAGAGTCGTTGCGCGGATTGGTGGACGAGATTCGGAAGCTGAGCCCGGAGTTGGGTGCGCGGGCTGAGCAGGAATTGCTGCATGAGGTTCGGGTCGCGCCCACGCTGGTGAAATATGCGGACCCGAATCCGTATGAGATGGAGACGCGCCGCGAGTTGCGCCAGGCGGCCCGCGAGCTGGTGAAGAGCGAGCCGGTCGCGCCGTCGAAAGCGATTGTCGATCTGCTCGATGAGGAGCCGCTCGAAGTCGAGATCGCGACCACTTTGCTCTACGAGCATTGCCACCATTCCTATAGACAAGTGCGGCAGGCGCTGCAGGTTTCAGGCGAGAGATTCCGGCGCGAGATCATCGACCTTGGCCTGCGCCACCGCGGAAAGCACGACGAAATGCTGCGCGGATTCCGCGCCGGGCAGCAGTTCCGCTTCGACATCCTCATGGATACGGGCGGCTTCCGCGACATGCACCGTCACCGCCGCTGCATCCAGGTGATGCAGGGGTTCACCACGCAGCACGGTTACGAAATGCTGCTCGACGTGGAAGATGCTGGCATGCGTGGACGCTACGAGACCGCCATGCGCCGCGTGCAGATGGCGATCGAAAAGCTGGCCGAGCGCAACGCGCCCGAGGCGGAAGAGAATTCGCAATACGCAATTCCGCTGGCCTATCGCAAGCGCGCCCTGTTCAAGATGGACTTCGCCGAGGCGGTTTACATCTCAGAACTGCGCACTACGCCGGCGGGGCACGTTTCCTACCGCAACGTGGCCTATGCGATGTATGAAGCCGTGGCGCGGAAGTATCCCGCGCTGGCTAAGTATTTCCGGGTGCACGATGTGAACGCGCCGGTGGATTTGCTGCAGAGGTAGCGTAGTTACATTTGCCTATACATTTGAGTATCTAATTCTGTTATCATGGTCTTGCAATTCAACGGCTTTGATTGGGATCGAGGTAACAGAGCCAAGTGCCAGAAGCACGGGCTTTCCATTGCGCTGATTGAAAGCTTGTTCGCCCGGCCTCTTGCCATCATTCCCAGCACGGCTGCTTCGCAAGAGGAACGCCGTTTTTGCGCAGTGGGACAAACTGGCAACGGCCGGAGAGTATTCCTTGTGTTCACGCTGCGGCGCAAGGGCGATAAGCACGGGGGCGATCAGCAATTGATCAGGCCGATCAGCGCCCGTTACATGCACAAGAAGGAGATCGAATCCTATGAAAAGGAAAATCCCGGCGTTTAAGAGTGCCCGCGCGGCGGCGGCCTTTGTCGACAAGGCAGACTTGTCGCGCTATGACCTCTCGGGCGCACAAACGGTACGCTTCGAGATGAAGCGCAAGGACAAATCCATTAATTTGCGACTGCCGGAAGAACTTTATGACGCTGTGCGCCGGCGCGCCACCCACGCGGGATTACCGTATCAGCGCTTCATCCGCCTGGCGCTGGAAAATGCGGTTGCGACGCACAAGTAGACGAGCATGATAAAGTCCCGCCTCGCGCCATCTCGTCTGCTCGGTTCTGTCGCTACAACACTGAACTGTCCCGCGTTTGCGTGTTTCGTGAGTACATCGCGCCGTTTGTTCGTAACAGCGCAATGGGAAACTGCTGTTTTCGAGATCTCACCCCAGAACGATTTGGATCTACGACTCCGAGTCAGCTTCGGCTATCCGTGCAAGTTGAAGCAGAAGGGGAGCGAGATCTTCCACGATATGTTCTGCTCTAAACTTGATGCCAGTGGAGAAGCTTCGCACAACCCACTGCATGAATGCCTTTCGGTTGTGCTGCAAGAACTCAACGAAAACAACGTGATCTCATGGGTGACTGCGCACAAAAAGGGTGACTTCTGACAGCAAAATCCGATCAGGACGTACACATGCCGCGCACCGTCAAGATCACTTTTGAAACTGACGCCAAGCTGTATGAAGAACTCGTCTCCGTGGCCAAGGAGAACGGACAGTCGCAGCGCTTTGTGCTGAAGCGGGCGCTGGAGCACTACCTGCACAACGTGGTCCCTTCGCAGCGCATGGTAAGGCCTGAGGTGATGGCCGCCCATCGCCGCTCCAACGAAAAATATCGTGAGCTATACAAACGGCTGGCGCAGGCGTGATCGGGAAGGGCACGACTTTGAGTCGTGCCGTAAATCCTCAAAAAATCATCGCCAGGTCGTCCTAGCTGCGTTGCGGCACGACTAAAGTCAAGATTATTCACTTGACAAAAGAAAGGTCGTGCCCCAATGTTTGCAATTAAGCCGCCGCTTCCAATTGACGAATTAGATTATACCCAGCGGCCTGATCCGAGGTGGAACGCGATGACGATAGCCGCCGGATTCAGATTCGCGGAAGGAATTTTGATCTGTGCTGATACCGAAATCAGCCACGGAGCGGAGCTGAAGACGCGGGGAAGTAAGATATTTCCCTACACCTTCCGGAAGTCCGACAATAGGCTGGTATTCACCTTCAGCGGGGATGTGGCCCATTCCAAGATGTGCATTCAAGGTATGGCGCGTGCGGTCGCTGCGCTTCCGCCGAACCGATGGAGCGTCGCGGGGATTTACGAGGCTCTCAAGAATGAACTCTACAACTTTCACCACAAATATATTTTCAAGCATCCTCGATACCCATACGGCGACGGCCCACAGGTTAATCTCATTGTTGGAGCGTGGTGTTCCGAAGAGAAGCGTTTGAACCTTTACGAATCCTCTGAAGATGCGCTCGTTGAAGTCTCCGACATGGAGCCAGTGGCGATTACGGGGAGTGGTAGCACATTTTCTCGTTACATAGCGAAGCCGATGATCCCGCACGAACACATGCCCCTCGCCGATGTTCTAACCGTTGCTGTGTATGCCTTGAAGGAGGCCAAGGACAACGTTCCCGGTTGCGGCAAAGGAACCGAACTAATCACACTGAGCAATGGCGGGGAACTCGGAAGTCAGGGCTTTCTTCATTCAGCCGACGTGGAAAAGTTTGCTGATTCTTTTGCCACAGGGATTCGCCACCTGTTTGTTGAGACTTGTGATCTCAGTTCGCCAGATGAACAACTTAAGCAGCGTTTCGACATGCTGTGGGCAATAATGCAATCGACGCGATCCTATCTGAGGAGTGAGCGGCAAAAGGATACAGGGTTCCCGGCCCTGATAGAGCACATGGTCAAGAGAAAAACCACGGAACTTTAAGCCGTCAGCTTCTCGAACGTGAGCGCAGGGGCCGTAACCATATGGCGGAGAGTGTCCAAGAACAGATTCGCGTTCTTCCGGCGATTGAAGCGGAAAGTCATTTCGTCGAGATAGGCCGCGAGATGCTTTGCCGAGATGCGATGCCACGTTCCGATGATGCCGCGCTTGAGGAGCGAGAACGCGTTTTCGACGGTGTTCGTGTGAATGTCCCCGTCAACGTAGACCTTGGCTTTGTGCTTGATCGTTTTATGCTTCTCGGTCAGAGCGAGGGTTTTCATCGCCGTGGGGTAGGCATTGAATTCGTCGGTCACGATCACGTCAACGTCGGCGCTCACGTTCTCGCGGATAAACTGTGCCAGCGTGCCGGACTTCGCGTCTTGCGCGTGGAAGAACCTGAGATCGCCGCCGCGCTGTCGGATGCCGATGACGATCTGCTTGGTGCTTTCTCCGAATCCTGGCTTGCGCTGGTGACCGCGCTGGACTCCGCCGATGTAGGTTTCGTCGACTTCAACTGTGCCGTCCATCATGGGGCGCTCTACTTCCTTCATCGCGGCGCGGATGCGATGGCAGAGATACCACGCGGTTTTGTAGCTGACTCCCAGCGTGCGCTTAATCTGATTCGCGCTCATGCCCTTCCGCGCTTCGCAGAGGAGCAACGTAGCCAGAAACCATTTTTGGAGAGGCAGATGGGAGTCGTTGAAGATCGTGCTTGCGGTCACGCTGAATTGGTAATCACAATCTTTGCAATAGAACAGTTGCTTCGCGGTCGCCAGTTCTGTTGCGGGCGCTTTGCATCGCGGGCATTCAACGCCGCTGGGCCAGCGGAGCCGGACAAGAAGTTCGCGGCACTTTTCGTCGGTGTCGAACAGGTTTATAACGTCAACTAGAGTCATCGGAGTTCTCCATTGGACGCGAAGCAAAAACGGGAAGAGTTGAAGCGAGTGCCCACTAGGAAGTTACTGGCAAGCATCAAGCGGGACTTGCGAAAGTCCTTACGGGCGACTGCATCCGCCGCTAAACCTAAGAAGAAATAACCAGTTGCTTCCATGAAAGTCATTATGGAGCAAGGTGCGTGCTTTTGTCAAGTAAATAATCATGACTAAAGTCGTGCCCTTCCCGATCCGTACCTGCTTGCAAGATTTTCTGAAATCTTCCGGTTTCTCCCGTTTCGGAAACTTTTCCACCTATATTTTCGAAATTCGCCTTTTCTTCGCTTCGATCTGTATGTATAATCCGGCCAGATTAGTTTCTGCAATTTAGTTCGGCGATCTTAAAGGAGCCACACTCCCATGGCGGATGAACGGGGCAAGGCAATCGAGCTGGCGGTTTCACAGATTGAAAAGCAGTTTGGCAAAGGTTCGATCATGCGGTTGGGATCGAAGGAAGCGATCGTCCCCATCGCGGTGATTTCGACTGGGGCGATCTCGTTTGACGCGGCGCTTGGCGTGGGCGGCTTTCCGCGCGGGCGCGTAGTTGAAGTCTTCGGACCAGAATCCTCAGGCAAGACCACCATCACTTTGCAAGTGATTGCCGAGGCTCAGAAGACTGGCGGGATGGCCGCGTTCGTGGATGCCGAGCATGCGCTCGATCCCGGCTACGCGAAAAAGCTGGGCGTTGACGTGGACAACTTGCTGGTTTCTCAACCGGACTACGGCGAGCAGGCGCTCGAGATCACCGAAGCGCTGGTGCGCTCGAACGCCATCGACGTGCTGGTGGTGGATTCGGTGGCGGCGCTAGTGCCCAAGGCCGAACTCGACGGGGAAATGGGAGACAGCCACATGGGCCTGCAGGCGCGGCTAATGTCGCAGGCGCTGCGCAAGTTGACGGGGACGGTTTCGAAATCACGCACCTGCCTGATCTTCATCAACCAGATCCGCGAGAAAATCGGCGTGATGTTTGGCAATCCGGAGACGACTACCGGCGGGCGGGCGCTGAAGTTTTATTCGTCCGTGCGGGTAGACATTCGGCGCATTGCCGCGATCAAAGACGGCGACGTAGTCACTGGCTCGCGTACTCGTGTGAAAGTTGTAAAGAACAAAGTGGCTGCGCCGTTCCGCGAAGCCGAGTTCGACATTCTTTACGGCGAAGGCATTTCGCGCGAAGGCGACCTGCTCGATATCGCGGTGAACAACAACATTCTGGAAAAATCCGGCTCGTGGTTCAGCTACAAAGGCGAACGCATCGGCCAGGGACGCGAGAATGCGCGGCAGTTCCTGAAAGACAATAAAGACACTATGGCCAAACTGGACACGGAAGTGCGCAAGGCCCTTGGGTTGATTGCAATTCCAGCAGCACCGGCGGCCGCTGCTTCCGCGCAAACGCCGCCGCAGGGGGCGAGAGTTACAACTATGCCGAGTGCTGCTCCCGAGCCTGCCAGAGTGCCAATAGCGGCGAAGCGCTAAATTTCCTGGGCTTGTCATCCCTCGCGAAACGGGGGATGACAGTCCATGCGGCTCACAATTGCCATTCCCACTCCCTCCCGCATAGAATCTTGTATTCAGCCCCCGATCCTGTGAGGACGATTGCACAAAGGCACCGCTATTTATCCCGGGTCGTTTGATCCGCCCACCAACGGGCACCTCGACCTGATCGAGCGGGGGGCCAAGATTTTTGAGGAGTTGGTGGTGGCGATCCTGCGCAACTCGGAGAAGAGTCCGATGTTCAGCGTTGGCGAGCGGCGGGAGATGCTGCGGGAACTCACGGCGAATCTGAAGAATGTGCGCATCGACACGTTTGACGGGCTGATGGTCGAGTACGCGAAATCGCTGGAGGCGACTTGCATCTTGCGCGGCATTCGGGCCATCAGCGACTACGAATATGAATTGCAGATGGCGTTGATGAATCGCAAGCTCGAACCCACGCTCGAAACCGTCTTCATGATGCCTGCCGACAAATATTCCTACGTCAGTTCGCGACTGGTGCGCGAAGTGGCGCAGGCCGGCGGTCCGGTGAAGGGATTGGTCCCAGAAGTGGTGGAGCAGAAGCTGCGCGAAAAACTCGATCCCGCCTACAAACTGCGAGACGCTCGCATGAGCGAAGTTCTGGAAGGAAGAGAGTTAGCCAGAAAAGAGAAAAAGAGGAAAAACAAGGCATGACTACCGCGACCAGCGAAGCCCTGAAACTCTCCGACCGCATCAACCGCATTGAGCCCTCAGCCACCATGGCGGTTGTGGCGGAGGCCGACAAGCTGCGCGCGCAGGGCATCGACGTGGTGGATTTCGGCGCGGGCGAGCCGCACTTCTCCACCCCGCAGCACATCAAGGACGCCGCTATTGCCGCCATTCAGGGCAACTTTACGAAGTACACGGCGGTCCCAGGCACGCCAGAGCTGCGCGACGCGATTGTCCACCGACATGCGGTCGATTTCGATTCCGATTACCGTCGGGAAGAAGTCATCGCCTCGACCGGGGGCAAGAACGCTCTGTTCAATGCGATTCAGGTGCTGGTGGATCACGGCGACGAAGTGATTCTGCCGGTGCCTTATTGGGTTTCGTTCAAGGACATCGTGCGCTACGCGGGCGGCGATTGCGTGTTGCTTGAATCGGACGAGGCGCAGGGCTTCCGCGTTACGGCGGAGATGGTCGCGAGGCTAATTACGCCGCGGACCAAGGTCATCATTCTGAACTCGCCCTCGAATCCTTCGGGAGCAGTGATGAGTGCGGAGGATCTGACCGAAGTGGTTCGCCTGGCACACGAGCGCGGAATCTGGGTGCTCTCCGACGAGTGTTATGTCTACCTGAATTACACAGGCAAGAATTTTTCTGTAGGATCGCTGCGCCAGTTCAAGGAGCGCATCGTAGTGCTAGGCTCGCTCTCGAAAACTTATGCGATGACAGGGTGGCGACTGGGTTATGCGCTCGGCCCGACAGCGGTGGTGAGCGCAATGTCGAAGTTGCAAAGCCAGTCCACGTCGAATCCGACTTCGATTGTGCAGAAAGCGGCCGTGGCCGCCCTGAAGGGACCGCAGGAGTGCGTCGAACAAATGCGGCGCGAATACATTCAACTGCGCGACCATGTGGTGAAGGGCTTGCGCTCGATTCCGGGCGTGACCTGTACACTGCCGGAGGGCGCGTTCTATGCCTACCCCAACATTTCGGCGTTTCTGGGACGCGGCAACGTGAAATCCGCGTCAGACGTGGCGGGACGGTTGCTCCGCGAGGCGCACGTCGCCACTGTGCCGGGGGAAGGATTCGGCACCGGCGACCATATCCGCGTCTCCTACGCGACTTCGAAGGCGGAATTGGATCGCGGACTGGAACGCATGCGCAAGTTCTTTGCGGCGCTATAGCACAAGTTCCACACGCAGTGGTGCAGACTACTGATGTTTATGCTCGGATGAGGCCGTCCGTTCGCGAACGGCCTTTTTCATGTAATTTTTTTATGGGCAATCTCTACCCATTATTAATGCTTCCTGCCTTCGATCCCCGCCCATGGGGCACGCACGACCTCTCGCCGATTTATCCCAATCGACACTTCGAGGAAAAAATTGGCGAGGCGTGGCTCACCGGCGACGATTGCAAAGTGGCCAACGGGCCGCTCGCCGGGCAGTCGCTGGCACAAGTCAGCGAGAAGTATCAGCGGGAGTTGGTGGGCGAGGCGGCGCGCGATGTGCGGCGTTTTCCGTTGCTGCTGAAGTTTCTGTTCCCGCATGAGAAACTTTCGGTGCAGGTTCACCCCGATGACGAGCAAGCTCGCCGCGTAGGCCAGCCCTGGGGCAAGACTGAGTGTTGGTATGTGGCGCACGCGAAAACCGGGTCGCAGGTCGCTTTGGGGTTGAAGCCTGGGGTCACGGTTGCGCAATTAGAACATGCAATTCATGAAAAGCGCGCCGAGGAATTGCTGAATTGGTTGAACGTTTATACCGGTGACATGATTTATGTCTCCGGCGGGACCGTACACACGCTAGGGCCCGGTTCGGTGATTGTCGAAACCCAGCAGCAGTCGGATACCACCTATCGTTTGTATGATTACGGCCGGGGGCGCGAACTGCATCTAAAAGAGGGCATGGCCGCGGTGAAGTTAAAAGTTGCGTCGGGGAAAGTGGTGAGGCCGGCTCCGGCGCAGGTCCCCGGCAGCAAGAACCGGCAGGCTGCACTGGTGGCGGCGCCTTACTTTGTTGTGGATATGTTTGAGTTGAAGAGCGCACAGGAACTGAGCACGCGCGATGCTTCTGGCCAGAGTTCCGCACAGATTCTGGTGGCAGTAGAGGGGTGCGGTGTGGTGGAGGCGGCTGACGCGGAACCCGTCACTGTGGCGAAGGGGGATGCGGTGGTAATTCCAGCGGCGGTAGAAAAGTTCACCGTGCGCCCGCAGTGGGCGCTGGAATTTTTGAGAGCTCGAGTACCTGGGGCCGCATTGCCCGAACCCGAAACAAGAATGTAGCGAATTGGAATCGTAAACGTGGCTAAGAATTCTAATTTCTATCCTGTCATTCTCGCTGGCGGCCGCGGCACACGCTTTTGGCCGCTGAGCCGGAAGAAGCGCGCCAAGCAACTGCTGGCGCTCGCCGGCAAACAAACCATGATCCAGCAAACTGTGGCGCGGCTATTACCACTCGCCCCGGCGAAACAATTCTGGATCATCGCCAACAGCGATCTTCGTCCCGCCATCTTGAAACAGCTTCCCAGGCTGCCGAAGGCGCAAGTCCTGGCGGAGCCCGTGGGACGCAACACGGCGCCGGCCATCGGCCTGGCGGCTTTTCTTCTTATACGCGAACATCCGGAGGCGGTAATCGGAATGTTTCCATCTGACCACGTGATCGCCGACGAACCAGGATATCGAGCGATCATCGAACGCGGCGCCGAAATTGCAGCCGCGGGCGAAAATATTGTGGTACTCGGCATACGGCCAACGCGGGCGGAAACCGGTTACGGCTACATTGAGGTCGGCAAACCATTCACCGGAGACACTCTGCGGGTGCGCCGATTCACCGAGAAGCCCGATGCTGCCAAAGCCGCAGCATTTGTGGCGGCGGGGAATTATTTCTGGAACAGTGGAATGTTTTTGTGGAGCGCCCGCACTCTGGCCAACGCGCTGACAGAGCATCTTCCCGAGACCGCACTCATTTTGGAAGAGATCGCTGAAGCTTATGGCACACGGAAGTTCGCGGACACTTTCCGCAAACTATACGCGAAGTGCGAAAACGTCAGTGTTGACTATGCGATCCTGGAACCGCGGTCGGCTAAAGGCGAGCAGGCCAGCAAGATCTTTTGCCTTCCGTCAGATTTTGGCTGGAACGATCTGGGCTCGTGGACGGCATTGCATGAGCATCACACGGCGAAGAGCAGACCGGCTCTGGGCAACCTAATCAATGCATCGAGTGTGTTTGTGCTTAATGCCCATGGCAACTACGTGCATGCGCCCGGAAAGTTTGCCGCAGTTGTGGGGGTACGCGACGCGGTTGTGGTCGAAACTGACGACGCCTTGCTGATTACAACCCGGCAACATGCGCAGGACGTTGGAAAAGTGGTGAAGTATCTGGACGAGAAGAAGCTGCATAAACTGACGTGACGAAAGTGGCTAGTGTGCAGGTGACCATAAAACCTGCTGATCACTAACCAACTGAGCACTGAATTCCCATGGCGCAAGAAATCAAGTTCGGAACTGACGGTTGGCGCGGCATTATTGCTGACGATTTCACATTCGACAACGTGCGCCGCGTCGCGGGAGCACTCGCTTCCTACGTACTCAAATACGAGGATGCTAAGCGCGGAGTCTTCGTAGGATATGACACGCGCTTCGCTTCGCAACGTGCGGCACAAGTGGCTGCAGAAGTAATCGCCGCTGCAGGCGTCCCGGTGAAACTCGCCAATGATTACACGCCCACGCCAGCCGTCTCCTATGCCGTAAAAACGAACGGCGCCGCGGGTGGAGTGATGGTCACTTCCAGTCACAATCCCTGGAACTGGAACGGAGTGAAGTTCAAAGGAAAGTTTGGCGGGTCAGCCACTCCGGCCATCATGAAGAAGGTGGAGGAAGAGTTGGCGGCGGGCGCCATGCCGGAGGGCGCGAAGGCTACCATCGAAGAAACCGATCTCAAGACCCCATACATCGCAGCAGTGTGCCGTTTTGCCGACATGGATCTGATCGGCAAAGCAAAATTCAGAGTCGCGATCGACTCGATGTATGGTTCGGGGCGAGGAATTCTCGCCGGAATCTTTCGTGATCGCGGAGTCGATTACATCGCGATCCGGCAGGAAGTGAATCCTCTTTTTCCAGGAATCAATCCCGAACCCATTGAGCCGCACGTCGCGCAACTGCAAGAGACGGTTGTCCGCGAGAAGTGCGATGCGGGGCTGGCAACTGACGGCGATGCCGACCGCATTGGCGCAGTAGCGGAAGATGGCAGCTTTGTCGATTCACACAAAATTTTCTGCGTACTTCTGCGCTGGCTGCTGGAGCGTAAGAGGTGGCCGGGAGACGTAGTACGCGCCTTCAATACGACGCGCATGCTGGATCGGATCGCAGCTAAGCATGGCCGTAAACTTTACGAAACGCAGATCGGATTCAAGTACATCGCCGATTTGATGATGGAGCACGACATTCTGATCGGCGGCGAGGAATCGGGAGGCATTGGCTATTCGCGTTTTCTGCCCGAACGCGATGGCGTGCTGAACTGCCTGCTGCTGGCCAACGTCATGGCGGAAGAAGGCAAGCCGCTCGGCCGGCTGGTTGCCGATTTACAACGGGAGTTTGGTCCGCACTATTACGGCCGGCGCGATCTTCACATTGCGGAACAGATTAAGCAGAATGCAATTCAACGGGCTCGCGCCGAAACCACGCAGAAACTTGGGCGATATCGCGTGTTAAGAAAAGAGAATCTTGACGGCATTAAGTTTTTTCTCGATGCGCCGACGAATGGCAATGGAGCGGAAGCGTGGGTCTTGTTCCGCGCTTCGGGAACGGAGCCGCTGCTGCGCGCGTACGCGGAGGCGGCCTCCCCGGAGTTAGTGCAAGAAATCCTGTCAGCCGCGGAAACCTTTGTCCGCGGTTAGGTGATGCCCGTCGATCCGAAAACTCTCCTTTTGCCGGGCGGACAATGCGATACTTCTAACTGCGCATGACTTTCCCCGAAAGCCCAGCTTCGCCCGCGGACGACTCGCCTGAGGCGCGCCGCTATAACAAGATCCAGCGTTGGCTTGGGGTCGCCGACTTCGCCATTGGTTCTGCATTCCTGGTTCTTCTGCTAATTACGGGCTGGAGCGGTTGGTTGCGGGATCTTGCCTTACGCCGGGGATTTCAAAATTATACATTCGCCGTTTTTCTTTATTTATTCTTTTTGCTCCTCATCGGCAAGGCGCTGGGCTTTGGTCTCGACTATTACGGATTTCAGCTGGAGCGCAAGTTCCAACTGTCCACGCAGACAGTTCGTGCATGGCTCTGGGATGAAGCGAAAGGCTTTCTTGTAGGACTGGTGCTGGCTGGGATTGTGGCCGAGTTGTTGTATTTCATGATCCGCCAATCTCCGCAGCATTGGTGGGTTATCACGTGGATCGTTTTCATAGGTCTGTTTATCCTTTTGGCGCAGCTTGCCCCGGTGGTGCTGTTCCCGATCTTCTATAAGTTCGAACCGCTGGAGAATGAAGACCTGCGGCGCCGACTGGTGCTGTTGAGCGAACATGCGGGGACGCGCGTGCGCGGAATCTATCGCTGGAAGCTTTCAGAAAAGAGCAAGAAAGCGAATGCGGCTCTGACCGGGCTGGGTAGCACGCGTCGCATCATCTTAGCCGACACCCTGCTGGACAATTATGCGCCCGAAGAAATCGAAGCTGTGCTGGCGCACGAACTCGGCCATCATGTCCATCGACACATTCTGAAGAGCATTCTCGTGCAAGCTGGAACCACTCTACTGGGTTTCTGGGCAGCGAACTGGGTGCTTCACTACGCGGTCGATCATCACATGTTCGAGGAGTTGTCCGATTTTGCTGATCTGCCCTTGCTGGCCCTCACTGCGACCGCGCTTTCACTCGTGCTGATGCCGGCGCTCAATGCGTACTCGCGGTTCAACGAGCGTCAGGCGGATCGCTACGCTTTTGGATCGATCGCCAGCGTGGAACCGTTTATTTCGTCGATGAACAAATTGGCGCAACAGAATCTGGCGGAGCGCGCACCTTCAAAGTGGGTGGAACTGTTGTTCCACTCGCATCCTGCAATTTCAAAACGCGTCGCAGCCGCAGAGGCATGGGGCCGAGCCCAGAGCGCGGGGCCGCAAGTATAAGCTCCACGATTGTTCATCGAGAGGCGGGTCAACGCTTGAGTAGGATTTCTGTGACGCGCCGCAGATCCTCTTCCGTATCCACCCCAATGGAGTCATGAGAAGTTTCGCCCACGCAGATGGGAATTCCATTTTCCAGGAAGCGCAGTTGTTCCAGACGTTCACTTTTTTCGAGCGCAGATTCCGGCCAGCTCACAAACAGATCCAAAGCTGGCTTTCTGTAAGCATATAGGCCCAGGTGTTTGAAGTAACGTGGCTCGGTGCAATCGCGATCGAAAGGGATCGTAGCGCGCGAAAAATAGAGAGCGCGTCCGGCGCTGGTGGTTACAACTTTGACGGCGTTGGGATTGCCGATCTCTTCGGGAAGGCACGGAGTCTTCAATGTTCCCACCTGCACTGCCGGATCTTTCATAACCTCCAGAAGAGTGGCAACCTGTTCAGGGCGCACCAGCGGCTCATCGCCTTGCACATTGAGATAGACATCCGCCGCGATCGAGTTTGATATCTCGTGCACGCGCTCGGTCCCACTGCGGTGGGCGCCGGAAGTCATCAGCGCCTTCCAGTCGTGACTGCGGCAAAGTTCGAGAATTTCTTTGGAATCTGTGGCGATGACCACGTCCGAGAGAAGTGGCGACGAACGAACCGCTTCGTAAACCCATCCGACCAGCGGCTTTCCGGCGATCTCGCGCAGCATCTTGCGAGGCAAACGGGTGGAGGCGAGTCGGGCAGGAATTATAGCGATGGCTTTCATGAGAGGACTAGTTTCCAGTTTCCTGCCGCAACTGGCAAGTGTGAAATACGGATCGCATTTCGCGGCAGTGAATTGGTTTGGCCGGCGACAAAAACGATCGAGCTTCGCACGATGGACAGCCGATGGCGGCTGTCCCCACATGAGCAGCTACCAGGCTGTCGTCATGTGAGCAATCTCCCGGATTGGGTGATTACCCTTTCCGGTGTCCTGTTTGACACCTTTTTGCAAGGCCTCTTAGAATGCCGGTCATCAAGCTCCCGTGCGGACTGCGATTCAGGAGGTCATCGCTGTTGCAGTGGTTGGTCTCGCAAAAGACTTACGGAGTTCAATGACGATTGCACGCATATTCAGTAACGACTCCGAAGTACAATAACGGGCATGGAAAATGCCAAGCGGTTGATGACTCTAGGGGGGGGAGTGCTTTGACGCGCTGTATGGGGGCACACAACTAGACGAGAGAGACCGACTGAACTATCTGTTCAACCTCTACGATGTGCGTAAACATCGTGATGACTTGTTTACAGTAATTCTATTTATTCCTGAGCAGCTCTGGCTGGTAAACCCGAGCTACGAATCTCGCCTAGAGATTGTTGAAATCAATGTCATTCGTCGAGCGTTCGACGCGGGCACGCTGCGTTTCGAGGAACGTAATGGCAGGCTTCATTATGACCCACTTGTAGTAAGGGAGTCAGATTTTCAAGAGCAGCCACGTATTAATGACTGGGGGATTCGGCAGTTCATGATGCACAAGGCTTACTGGGAAGGTTACAGACACCCGACGCATCCGGGCGAGCACCGGGTCGACTTCGAGAATCCTGAAGACATTGACTATCTCGGAGTAACACAGGCTGATATTCGGCGGAATGTGTTGGAACTTCGGAATCAAGGAATGCTCGATAAGGTTCTGGAAGGAAGCGGCCGACCAACTGAAAAACTGATTGCTACGTACGAATCAACTCTTGGCTCGCATAACGACATGCCGACAAAGCAGCTCGCCACTACGCCGTCTAGTCCAATTCAACGGGCCAAAAAAGATACTGCAATTCCAGTCGCTCTAATCGGTGCGGTAGCGGTCGTCATTGCTGCCGTCATAGGATACTTTGCGACTCATCCTAACAAGCCCGACTCAGGTTTCATCGACTATACCGTGAGAGTCAAAGATGCGAAGTCCTTCAGGCCAATCGTCGGCGCGAAGGTGAACTTAGCGGAAGACCAGAAAGCTCCGCAGCCGTACTTCACGGATTCTGACGGTATTATCTACGTAAACAACTTGTCAAAGGACACCAAAACAATCTCGTTGGAAGTCATGGCGTCGGGCTATCAAAGTCAGGCAAGAAATGGATTGTTGGCTCACACTGGGAGTCAGGACTTTATGCTCGAAACGTTGCCTCCGCCTCAGCAACCTGAGAAGCGGCCAGACCCGTTAGCAAAACCTGTTTCTGTCAACCCTAAGAACGACGGTCAAAAGGAAGTTCCCAAAGAGGATGTCACAATTCTCTCCGCCCAAGACATCAAGGACTTTCAAAACGAATCCTCAGCGCATACCCATGAGGTCTATGGAGACACTATCGCTGAGCAATCTATCTCATACATGTATTGCGGCTTGCAGGGCTGTAACAAACGGCCGCCAAATCAGGCGGATATCGACTACGCACGAAAATTATGGGTATCTGCAGTTTCCGAATGGACGCTTGCTTATAACACAACGCACAACCCGATTTACTCCGACCGCCTTCGGGAGAAAATCCGTCCCGAGAGTGGTGTGAGTTGTGACGACCACTCGTGCGAATCTAATTCCACGCACGAAAACCGGAGTTTTGGGATACACATTCCGACCAATCTATTTGACCCGCAATGAGCCGTAAATCTCGGACAGTAGAAAGTGCGGCGACAGGGGACACGCAGCAGTACAAGAACAAATGCAGCTACGCTCTGCGGGTCTCCAGCGGACAGACATCTGGTAAGATGTTGATTCTACATCTGGCGGCGTAGCTCAGGTGGCTAGAGCGACGGTCTCATAATCCGTAGGTCCGTGGTTCGAGTCCACGCGCCGCCACCAATTTCGTGCTCCTCATCGATAGCGTTGATGCTGGCGTGTTCCTCGCGGGATCAGTACGCGCCCCTCGTTTCTCAGCAGCTCGCAAACTATCGCTGTGGCCTGAGGCCGCGACCGCGCAGGCGAATGCGGACCGCCCAGGTAGCGAGCGAAATCGCGCAGCAGATCTCGACGAACACCTTCCCGCCATCAAGCAAGTCGACCCTGCCGGTCGAGAGCGCAGGATCCGTGAGCACACTGTGGATGAACATGAGAACGAACGCTGGAAAGACCAGGTAATGCAGATTCCTCCACAAGGGGCGAGCCATGCGCAGGCGAAAAAGCGAGGTGACGATGACGATCAGTAACACGTAAAACGAAGCCGCTCCCACGGTGTTGAGCTTGGGTTGCACGGGAGACTGGATCGGAAGCAGCACATCCGCCAACCCGAAGTGAGTAGAGCCTCTGAACAGCAGCACGGCCGGATGCAGAAGAATCAGCAGGAGAACCAGGTACGCGGTCCAGTTGTGCAGCCGGAAGATATTGATGTGGCGATGCGGCCACAACCGGACAGGACTGTAGCGTAAAGCGATCAGCAGTCCCAAAACCATGTTCGCCGTGGCTGTGCCGACGGCGGCGAGTCCGAGGTAGGCACAGACGTCGAGGATGGTCATAGACGGTTGGATGCAATTTACCAGAATTCCAGGCGTCTGGACGGTACGGCAGGAATCCGTGCCCTTCCCGAATCCATTCTGGAAGCAGCCCCCTTCCCAAAAACATCTATGAGCAAGCTGGATCGTTGCTATTCGTAGCGCAGGGCCTCGATGGGATCGAGCCGCGAGGCGCGCAGCGCGGGAACCATGCCGCTAATCAGTCCGACCAAAGTAAGAATCAGCGTGGCGACGATCACCGTACTCGGCGCGATAATCAGCCGGATGTCGCCGGCTTCCGCATTCTTGGCCATCGCGCTGTAGAGTGTGAGCCTGCCAACGGAAAGCGACACAGCGTACGCCAAGATAATCCCCAACACTCCGCCGATGAAAGTGATGGTGAGAGCTTCGGCCAGGAACTGCAGCAGAATGTCGGCACGGCGAGCCCCCAGGGCTTTCTCCACTCCGATCTCACGAGTACGTTGCGTCACCGAGACCAGCATGATATTCATCAGGCCAACGCCGCCGATTCCGAGCGTGAGCGTGCCGATGAAGCCCAGCAGAATCTTCAGGCCGATGGTGATGACCTCGAACTGATGAACCTGCTCCATCAGGTTAAACACGCGCACGGCGCGACGATCGGTCTGACTGAACTTGTGCTCGGTGGCCAGCACGGCGCGCGCCGACTGTTCCAGCCTTTCGTATTCCGGAGTTTCGTAGTTGAACCAGATGGAATCGAGATAATGAGTGTCCTTCAAGTCGCTCATGGTGGTGAAGGGGACGTAGATGGCACGATTGATGTCGTCGTCCCCTTCCTGCATCTTGGCGCTGAGAACCCCGACCACTTCAAAACTAAGGCCATCAATGCGGATGCGCTCGCCCAGGGCATCGCGTCCGGAGAAAAGCTTGGCCTTCGCTTCTGAGCCAATCACGGCCACGCGAGCATGCTGTATTTCGTCCTGCATGTTGTAGAAGCGGCCGGTTCCCAGCTTCAGGGCGCGGATGGAATCGACATTCGGATAATTTCCGGTGACGTCGAAGGTGAAAGTACGCGTATCGAACTGAATGTTGGCCTGTTTACTGGCTTCGGGTGTGATGTGGGTGATCTGGGGGAGATTGGTGGTAAGCGTATCCACATCGTCGAGGGTGAACCGAATCTGCACGCCCGCTTTTTGGCCGCCGGCCTGCATAGAGCTGCGGCCCGGCACGAGGATCATCAGCTTGGTGCCGAAGTTCGCGAAGATCGCCTCGCACGCCTGTCCGAAGCCATCGCCGTATGCCAGCAGCATCACGACCGTGGCGATACCCCACGCCATACCCAGCATGGTGAGAGCGGTGCGGCGGCGATTGTGACGCATTGCGCCATACGCTTCTTGTAACAAATCACGGAACATATTTTTATTTTTACTTTACCCTTTTTTTACTCTTGCCGCAGCGCTTCCACCGGTTGCAGCATCGCCGCTTTGCGGGCGGGATAGAGTCCTGCAATCACACCTGCTAGCGTAAGACTGCCGATCGCCAAAATCGCAGTCGCCGGCACCAGCTTTGGCGGATCAAAGCCTCCTGGCCCTTGCTGCGTGCCAAGGATCGCCATCAGACCGGCGGCGAACCCCATGCCGATCAGCCCGCTGAACAACGTGAGAATAATTCCTTCCAGAAAGAACTGAGCCAGAATGCTGCGCCGAGTGGCGCCGAGGGCCATCCGTAATCCGATTTCCCGGGTTCGCTCACTCACCGTTACCAGCATGATATTGATTACACCGATCGCGCCTAAAGCCAGCGTAACTAGTCCGACCGCGCCCAAAAACATATTCATGGCGTCGAAAATAGTTCCGACTGCCTTGGAATTCTGGATGGTGTCCCAGCCCTCGAAAGCATTCTTATCGTGATAGTCAAAACCATGATTGCGGGCCACGATCTTGCGCACTTCATCCTGCGCCAACAAGTGCTCGTCGGTAACTCGCGGTTGATAGTTAATAAAGGAAATGGAGTTTTCCTGATTCTCGCCCTTGAGCGGAAACAAAGTGGCCATCACCCGGTAGGGCAAATACCCACGCATGTTTGTCGAGTTGTCGTCGCCGCGGCCAACGCGTTCCACGGTGCCGATGACTTCGAATGTAATGTCGTTGAGAATGATGGTTGCGCCCACCGCCGGACGTCCTGGAAATAGATTTTTGACCAGTTCATCGCCCAGCACGATGACGTTGCGACGTTGAGCCTCATCCAGATCGTTAAGCCAGCGTCCCTGCTTAAGCGGGAGATAACGGATCTCGCTGAACTGAGGTTCTACTCCGGCGATTTCTCCGTTGGCACTGGCGAACTCGCTGACCGCCCGCACATCCGTGCGAATCAGTACCGGCGACGCGTTCCGAACATGCGGAGCCTCTTTGCGGGAGTCTAAATAATCCTGATAAGTGAGCAAGTACTTCCGCGCCGAGTTCATGTTCCCCTGGAACGCCGCAGCCCGGCCGGGATAGATAAACATGATGTCTTTGCCGTACTGGGCCAACTCACGCTTGTTTCCTGAGCGAAAGCCTTCCCCCAGTCCTACCAGCAACAGCAGAGAACCCACCCCCCAGGCGATGCCGAACATGGTTAAGAACGAGCGCAACTTGTGCGCCCAGAGGGTGCGAAAGATCTGCGCGAAGATGTCCACCAGCATCCGCATAAGCTATAGATATTCTATTACTTGACGGGCATCGGCGGCCTCGGTTAGCGAGAATGCAAGCGGGAATCCAGGGCAGGGCCGAAAGCGGATTTGCTGGCTTGCTGCTGGGGGCAAGGGATTTTACGAAAACATCACTCCATCAGGCACTTAGGAGCATTACTGAAGTTTGGGCTGTAGTCTATAAATCATTGTTACTAAACCTGTTAGCTGGGTATCCTTGGAATGCGGAGGACCTCGCGCGCTGGCGCCTGAAGCAGCGTGTACTGGAGCCCCCGGAACCTAATGTCCACCAGCACACACTCGTGGAAAGGCCTACCCATCGGCGCCAAGGCTTTTGTCGGCTTGGTGATCGCTGCAGGCATGGTGTCGCTGCTCGAGGCTGCGATTCATCAGAGCAGCAAGAACATCGCAGAGTTCATTTGTTATCTGGGCATTGCAATCCTGGCCTCGCGGCTGCGTGTGATTCTTCCCGGCATCACAGGAACAATGTCGGTGAACTTCCTGTTCATCCTGGTGGGCATTGCGGAGCTCAGCTACGCCGAAGCGCTCACCCTGGGCGCGGTTTCCATGCTGGCACAGAGTCTGTATCCCGCCCGGCCGACCGCCATCCAGTTGACATTCAACGTGTGCGCCGGCACTGTATCCACCGCTCTGGCCTACCTCGTTTATCACAATCCCTTAGCCAATGAGTACATCGCCAGTCGCCCGCTGATCCTGTGCCTGGCGGCATCGACATACTTTATCGTCAATGCCGGGTCCATCGCGGCCGTCATTTCGTTCAGCGAAGGCAAGCCCCTGCAGCAGATTCTGGTGGATTGCTATTTCTGGTCGTTCCCTTACTACCTGCTCGGGGCCGGAATCGCGGGCGTGATTGGATGGTTCAATCGCGAGTTCAACTGGGAAACATCGCTGCTGTTCGTCCCTGCTATTTATGTCATCTACCGCTCCTACCGCTTGTATCTGGGCAAGCTGGAGGACGAGAAGCGGCATGTGGAAGAGATTGCGGACTTGCACCTCCGAACCATTGAGGCGCTGGCGCTGGCCATTGAGGCCAAAGACCAGACCACTCACGATCACCTGCAGCGGGTGCGGATTTACGCTATCGAGGTAGCCAAGGAATTGGGTATGACCGGCACCGATCTGGAAGCGCTCCACGCTGCCTCTCTGCTGCACGACATTGGCAAGCTGGCGGTGCCCGAACATATCATCGCCAAGCCCGGCCGGCTCACGCCGGAAGAGTTCGAGAAGATGAAGATTCACACGGTGGTGGGGGCGGAAATTCTGGAGCGGGTTCGCTTCCCCTATCCGGTTGTGCCAATCGTCCGGGCCCATCATGAAAAGTGGGATGGAACTGGATATCCTTATGGACTGAAAGGCGCGGAGATTCCCATTGGGGCGCGCATTCTTTCCGCCGTGGATTATCTGGACGCCTTGGCCTCCGACCGCCAGTACCGCCGAGCCATGCCGCTGGAAGAAGTGATGAAACGGCTGGTGGCAGAGTCGGGAAAGTCGTTCGATCCGAAGGTAGTGGATGTTCTGAAGAGCCGTTATCGAACCCTGGAGAATCTGGCGCTGGCGCACTCCGCGGGAGCTGGAAACCCGGCGCTTCCCGCTGAACTGAAGATTACGCGAGGACAGGCGCCCGCCGCGGGATACGAAAATGCAAGCGTCTCAGATGCGCCGGGCCGGGAAGCGACTTTTCTATCGTCGATCGCGGCCGCGCGGCAGGAAGCGCAATCTCTGTTTGAGTTGAGTCAGGATCTGGGAGCGTCGCTGAGCCTGGGTGAAACCCTCTCGGTCTTTTCGGTAAAACTCAAGCCCATGGTCCCCTACGACGCCATCGCTATCTATATCCTGCGCGACGAAGTTCTGATGCCGGAGTATGTGAATGGCGACAACTACCGCCTGTTTTCTTCTTTGCGAATTCCGCTGGGGGACGGCCTTTCGGGTTGGGTCGCGCAGAACAAGAAGCCCATCGTGAACGGAAATCCTTCGGTCGAGCCGGGGTACTTGAACGATCCCGACAAATTCAGCACCCTGCGCTCCGCCCTCGCTCTGCCTTTGGAGGGAGTGGGGGGCGTGATTGGCGTTCTCGCCCTTTACCGCGCCGAGCGCGACGCATTTACTTCCGATCATCTGCGCATTCTGTTGGCGGTAAGCGGCAAGATGGCTCTGGCCATCGAAAATGCCCTGAAATTCCAGCAGGCGGAAAGCTCCGCCACCACCGACTACCTTACCGGTCTACCCAACGCCCGGTCGCTGTTCCTGCAACTCGACCGAGACCTGGCCCGCTGCAAGCGCGACAAAGAGTCGCTCACCGTGATGGTCTGCGACATGAATGGGTTCAAAAAGATCAACGACCGCTTCGGACACCTCGAGGGAAATCGCGTGTTGCGCCTGTTTGCGCAGGCATTGAAGGATAGCTGCCGCGAATATGACTACGTGGCCCGCATGGGGGGAGATGAATTTGTGGTGATTGCCCCCGGCCTGGGAGTTGAGGCCGCCGCCAAGAAAGTCGCGCAGATTCGCCCTCTGGCACGACAGGCTGGGTTCGATGTCTGCGGCGAGGAGATCCTCTCTTTGAGCGTAGGACTGGCAGTCTCTCCGGACGATGGCAACGACGCCGAGCAGCTTCTCACGCAGGCCGATCGCCGAATGTATCTGGAGAAGCAAAAAACACCCACGCAAAAGGATCAGCGGCTGCACACGCGCATGAAATGCCGTCTCACCATAGAACTGCATCCCCAGGGGAGCGCGGCGCCGGTATTCGGCAATCTGATCGACGTTAGCCTGGGCGGCTGCTATGTGGAAACCAGCGCAATTCTGTCTCCCGGCTCAGGCTTGAAAATTGTGTTCTCCATCGATGACGGCACGTTAAACGCGGAAGGCATCATCGCAAGAGTTCATCCTGGCTCGGGAGTGGCCGTGCAATTCAAAGAGATGAGCCGCGAGTCGCGGGAAAAAATGTACCGCATTCTCGAGTTTGTCCAGAGCAAGACCACTCTTTACAACGACCGGTACATGCAGAATCTTCTCAAGCGCTAAAGAAGTTCCCCACTCGCCAGCGGCTTGAACCTCATCTCCCGCAACCGTACACTTAAGATATGCACGTCCACGTCCATAGCGGGCCTAAGCGAGTGCTTAAAATCTCGCTCGCTGTGACCGCGGGCTACATCGTGCTGCTGGTGGTGGCGGGCATTCGCGCCCATTCGCTGGCCCTGCTGTCTGAAGCTGGACACAATCTTTCTGACTTTCTAGCTTTGCTGCTCTCTCTAGTCGCGGTCTATCTTCAGTCCCGCCCGGCCAGTTCGACCAAGACCTACGGCTATCATCGCGCCGGAGTGTTGGCCGCGCTGGTGAATGCGGTATCGCTGGTGGGGGTTGCATTCTTTATTTTCTACGAGGCGTTCCGCCGGCTGCAGCATCCCGAGCATGTTGAGGCCTCGGTGATGATGTGGGTCGCCGCCGCGGGCGTGCTGATGAACGGAGTGATCGCCCTGCTGCTTTACCGAACCGCTGGCGACGTCAACATACGCAGCGCTCTGATGCATGAAGTTGGCGACACACTTTCCACCGCCGCGGTGATCGCTGGCGGCTGGGTCATCCTGATCACGGGCAATTCGTGGATCGACTCCGCGCTTTCGTTGGGAATCGGAGTGCTGATCCTGTGGTCAGGTTTCGGCATCGTGCGCGAAACGCTGAATATTCTGCTGGAAGGCACGCCGCGCGGCGTGAAGCTCGAACTCGTCGAGACTGCCATTCGCTCGATCGATGGCGTCAATGACGTCCACGATCTTCACTGCTGGAGCATCGGCTCGGAAACTCGCGCGCTCTCCTGCCACATCGCAATCGCCGATATCCCACCCTCAGTCAGCGAGCGCATCTTGCGCGACGTGAAAGACCGCCTGCACCACCACTTCCGCATCGACCACACCACCATCCAGTTCGAGCACGTGCAATGCGAGGTGGCGCATGGGTGCGTGATTCCAGTGGGCGAGAGCGAAGAGCATCAGCATCACGGCCACTAAAACTGAGTTATCGCGGGTTTCCGTTCCGAAGAGCGCTCACTATTCGCCAAAACAGCGGACGACCGGCCCCGTCCACGGGTGTGTTGCCAATACTAACGGTTGGATTCTGTGGGTTCTTAAGATAAGGAATCTTGCCTAAGCGTTTGTCGACGTTTTGCCATCGCTTTTGGCCCCGCATTCCGACGACGAGTTGGGCTGTCGCTAGCGCCCGCCTAGCAAGGTCGAAAGAATACATCTGTCACGGGCATATAAATGCCTCGGGCAGGCCATTGGTTCCCAAAGAATGATAGGGAAACCACTCAATCACGCAGAGATGTCGCGCCACAGTTCTCCGATCCAACCCGCCTTTATCTTTGTCGAGCAGTTCGTGGAGGTGATTCATCCACCAGTTGGCACAAGGAGTGGTCGCAAAATCTGGGTCTGGATTCAGAGGATAGAAGGGATATTCCTCCTCTGCGTTGTGGCAAAGGTTCCTTAACATTGAGTTTCTGACTGGGACTCGTTTGTGCGCTTCTGCATCGCCCGGCGAGTCGGCCGGATTAAGACTCAGCAAAACAACGGCGGCAGAATGAGGGTTCCCGATGAAAGGCTCAGGAATCGCTCTGTCGTTGATCCGCACAGCAGTCAGATTAACCAAGCTTTTCTGGTCACGAAGAAGTATGTAAGGAGGTGCCGAAGGAAGCTCATTCCAAGGATTGTTCATGCAGTTCACTCTAGATTTCTGTTGATTGCAACCTGAAAATCTCCCGCGCCCGCTCAAGCGTATCCGCCTCCGCCGCCGATTTATCAGGCCGCAGCCGCACAATCCTCGGAAAGCGCAGCGCGTAGCCACTTTCATGCCGATCCGACTGCATCATGTTGTTGAACGCCACTTCCAGCACAATCTCCGGCTCAACCGTGCGCCGGAAGCCTTGATCTTCAATCGTGTGCTCCAGAAACCATTTCGTCATCTCGGCAATCTCAACGTCGGTCAGTCCCGAGTATGCCTTGCCAATATTCACCAGCCGGGCGTTATTCGTATTCGTATCCCACACGGCGAAAGTGTAGTCGCTGAGCACGCCGACGCGTTTGCCGTGACCGTACTCGACTGCGGTTACTACCACGTCGAGCGTGGCCAGTTCGCGCTTCATCTTCAGCCAGGATTTTCCGCGCTTGCCTGGCGTGTAGGTTGAGTTCAAATCTTTGATCATCAATCCTTCGTTGCCCCGGGCCTGCGCGGCCGCGAACAGCTCTTCCAGTTGCTCCGGCGAGCTGGCGTGAAACACGGGAGCACGGATGACGCCGCCTGCCGAGCCTGCCTGCTCGTCTCCGAACGCCAACTTCCCTTGCATGCCGGTTTTTCTCCGTGCCTCTGTGTCTCCGTGGTGGGTTCTGTCTTTTGCGAGCAGCTCATCTAAAATCCGCCCCCGTTCCCGCAAGGGAAGGTCAATCAGCAACTCCCCGCCCGCGTATAGAACGTCGAACACCAGGTACGCCACGGGAATCTCGCGCAACATCCGCTCGCTGACTTTCTTGCGCCCGAGTCGCCGCTGCAGGACGCTGAACGGACGCGCCCGCCCCGGACCCTCCCACGCCACAATCTCGCCATCGAGAATCGCATCCTGCGGCAATCCCGCAAGCGCGCCGGGCAACTCCGGGAACGATTCGGTGATCTCGTCGCGCGTCCGCGAGAAAAATTTCACCTCGCCATCGGAGACATGCGCCTGGGCTCGAATCCCGTCATATTTGTCTTCGACGGCAGCCTCGGGAAAATAGCCCAGCCCTTCTTCCGCCGATTCAACCGGGCTGGCCAGCATGAATCCCAACGGATGAAACATTCTCATCTTCGCTTCGGCCAGTTTGCCGTCGACAGCCAGCCGCAAGGTTTCGCCAATATCTCCTAGCAGCATGTTCGCTCGTTGCACCTCGGCGAGCGAGCCTCCGTAGGCCTTTGCGATTGCTTCTTCGACCAGGCTTTCTTTCAGCCCGATCCGCAAGTCGCCCGTCATTATTTTCACTATGTACTTAGCTTCCAGCGGCGTCGTCCGCTGCAGCAAGTTGCCAACCAGAACAGTTTTTGCCGCCGGCCCTCGTGCTGCCGCAATCTGACGAAAAGTCTGGCTTAACTCCAGAACGCCAATGCCTTGCCCAGGTTTCTCCGGCAAAACCTCTGCGGCCACAGCGCCCAGGTCCCCATGCTTGCGATAAGCGGCCGTCAGCGCGGCTTCGCCTTGCGCGGAAAGTTCCTCTACAACGCGCCACAGTAAGGCGCCGCCCACCTGCAACGTCGCCTCTTCCCAGGCGGGAAATGCTTTCCCCGAAAGAAAGACCGCCGACACCGCAGCCTCGTCCGCATTACAGGACCTCAAGTAGTCAGCCACGATCGCCGTCTTCTGCAACTTCTTGGGGGTAGAGGCGATTGCCTCGCAGGTTTCGGCGAGCTTAAGCATGGGGATTTGAGGTGCGTTCCGAGAGTACGAGAATAGACGAAACGCTCCGGACCATAAACCCTGTCGCGTCCGGTAATTAACATCAATACAGTTCCCGGTGAAGACCTCATTCCCTGTGATAACCTACTATTTGGCGCTTTTCGGGCGTTTGGAGCATCCAATCATCGTGCGTTCCCTGCGAAATTTCGTGCGCTTCCTCGTAGCCGTGCAGCTCCTGCCCGCGCTTGAAAGTGGCGAAGAGACCCTGGTCGGTGGCCAAGCTGTGCTCGAAGGCGTGATGATGCGCTCGCCGCACGCCTGGGCGATTGCTTGCCGCAAGCCCTCAGGCGAAGTAGTCACTATGAGCGAACCGCTCGAACGCCCTTCGGAAAAACATAAGTGGATGGCCTGGCCCATCGTCCGCGGAGTCATGACACTCGGCTACGCCATGTCGCTCGGCTATCGCGCCCTGCGCTTCTCGGCGAACGTCGCCATTGAAGAGGCTATGCAGAACGACGCCGCCATGGAACATGTGCAGACAGCCGTCCCGCGACAGGCTCAGGGCGAGCTCTCGGCTGTCCCACCAAAACAAATCGATGCGGAACCGATTCCGGCGACGCTATCCCAGGCAGTCCCCAGCAAGAGCGAAACGCGAGAAAAAGCCGCCGCGTTGAGCGGATGGCTGGCCGCAGTGAACGTCGTAATCTCGCTGGCCTTCTTCATTTTCATGTACAAGTATCTGCCGCTGTTGGCGGCTACCGAACTCAAGAAGGCGAATCCTGCGCTGGGCGGCCAGATCATGTTTAACCTGGTCGACGGCGCGATACGGCTGATCCTGTTCCTGCTGTTTATCTGGGGCGTTTCACTGTTTCCTGACATTCGCCGCGTCTACCAGTATCACGGCGCCGAGCACAAGACGGTCTTCGCGTTCGAGAATGGCGATCCGCTCAACACAACAGCCGTACAGAAGTATTCAACGTTCCATCCCCGCTGCGGGACCAGTTTTCTGATGACCGTGATGCTGATCTCGATCGGCTTTTACATGCTTGTGCCTTTCACAACATTCTGGGCGCGCTTCGCGTCGCGTATTGTTCTGCTGCCCGTGATTGCTGGCGTTTCCTACGAGATCATCCGCTTCGCCGCCAAACATCGCGGTTCTTTGTTCGCCCTGATGACCACACCCGGCCTGTGGCTGCAGCGCATCACTACACAGCCCCCAACCGACGAGATGGCCCAGTGCGCCATTGACGCCCTCGACCAAGCCATGATTCTGGAAAAGGATCACGGCGGCGAACTGGTGATTGCCTAGCGGCCCCGCCGCGAATACTTTCTTTCGTCCCTCAATCCACTAAAATGCCTTAGAGACGTAACTTGTTACGTCTCCCTCGCCCGGCGCAAGAACCGGGCGGCGCGGCCGAGACCTAGCAAGCTACGTCTCTACGAAAGATTCCGATGTTTGAACGCTTAAACCAAATCGAAGCCCGCTACGAAGAGCTGACCAGCGCTCTCGCGTCGCCGGACATTGTCAACGACTCGGCGAAATATCAGAAGACTGCCAAGGCGCACAGCGAAGTCGCGCCCATCGTCGAAAAGTATCGTGAATATAAAGACCTGACTCGCGGCATTGCCGAGAGTAAAGCCATGCTTGCTGAGGAAAAAGATCCCGAGATGCGCGCCTACGCCCAGGAAGAACTCAATAAACTGGAGCCGCGCGTCGCAGCCATCGAAGAAGAGTTGAAAGTCCTGCTGCTGCCGAAAGATCCCAACGACGAGAAAAACATCATCCTCGAAATCCGCGCCGGCACTGGCGGAGACGAAGCCACACTGTTCGCCGCCGAGATTTTCCGGATGTACACCCGCTACGCGGAAACCCAGCGCTGGAAGGTCGAAGTGCTCTCCTCCTCAGAATCTTCTGCTGGCGGCCTGAAAGAAGTGATTGCCATCATCGAAGGCAATCGCGTCTTCTCGCAGCTCAAGTATGAGAGCGGCGTGCATCGCGTGCAGCGGGTGCCCGCTACGGAGCAGCAAGGGCGCGTTCACACGTCAGCCGTGACGGTCGCCGTGCTGCCTGAGGCCGAAGACGTAGACATCAAAATCGAAGCCAAAGACCTGCGCATCGACACGTTTTGTTCGTCGGGTCCAGGTGGCCAATCGGTGAATACAACGTACTCGGCAGTCCGTATCACGCACATCCCGACGAACACGGTCGTGAGTTGTCAGGACGAGAAGTCGCAAATCAAGAACCGTGAGAAAGGAATGCGCGTGCTGCGCTCCCGCCTCTACGAAATCGAGATGGAAAAACAGCAGCAGGCGCTGGCCAAGGAGCGCAAGGCCATGGTAGGTTCGGGCGACCGCAGCGAAAAGATTCGCACCTATAATTTCCCGCAAAACCGCCTTACCGACCACCGCATTGGATTCACCATCCACCAGCTCGAAGCCGTGATGGATGGCAAGCTTCAGCCGTTGATCGAGGCTCTGACCACGCACTACCAGGCCGAAAAGCTAAAGAACGAAGGCGGCACTGTAATGTGAGTTCCTGTGGGGATAGCCGCCGCCCGGCTGTCCGCCGGGCAAGCCCGGCCGTTCCTGCAAGAGAAGAACATGCCCAAACTGCACGCAACCATCTCATCAGTTCTCACCAGCCGCTACAGCGCGAATGCCGCCCGCATCCACGAACTGGCCGCGCCTCTCACCAACGTTCAGTTCTGGCAAAAACCTTTTCCTTACGGAAATAGTTTCGGACATCTGGTTTTGCACCTCACCGGCAACTTGAATTACTACGTCGGCAGTCAGATCGCCAGCACCGGCTACGTTCGTGACCGCCCGCGCGAATTCAACGATCCGAACCCTCCGTCGAAGGATGAGGCTTTAGAACGCTTCGACCGCGCTGTGGACATGGTTCTGAAAACCATCCAGGCACAATCGCCTGAGGATTGGGCAAGGGAATATTCAGGGGCGGGCGCCGACGCCACCAATCGCCTTGAGATGATCTTGCAGTGTGCCGCCCACATGCAGCACCACATCGGCCAGATGATTTATCTCGATTACGAGTGGGCGAGAAAAACGGGTACGCGACCGGCATAACGATGCTGAGACTTTTGTTTTCCCTGGTGCTTCCTGGTTCTCTCTGGTTAAAATTGCCCGTGCAACTAAGGCATGCCCTCACTTCCGCAATCACCCGTCTCGACGCGGAACAAGTTCCTTCCCCGCGGATGAACGCGGAATTACTCTTGATGTACACGCTGGGCTGCGACCGGGCCTATCTCTACGCCCATCCTGAACGTGAACTTAGCGCCGATGAGAAGAATCGCTACGATGCCGCACTCGCCGAGCGCGCCCGTGGCATTCCGGCGCAATACATCACTGGCCATCAGGAATTCTGGGGGATGGATCTCATTGTCACGCCCGCCGTACTGATTCCGCGCCCCGAGACCGAGCATGTAATCGAAACCGCACTCGAATTGCAAACGTCGGCATCCGGCGTCCGGAGCCCGGCGTCCGGACCTCGAACCCCGGCGGTTAGAGTATCCGAAAGGCGGATGCCGGGCGCCGGATGCCGAATTCTCGACGTGGGCACCGGGTCCGGCTGTATTGCTTTGGCGCTAGCGAAAGAATTGCCGCTTGCGGAAATCTACGCCACCGACATTTCTGCCGCCGCGCTCGAAGTCGCGCGCGCCAACGCCGCCCGCCTTGAACTCGAGTCGCGCGTTCGCTTTCGCAAAGGCGACCTGCTCTCAGGACTTGAGCCAGGTTTTGAGGAAAACTCTTTCGACTTCATCGTCTCCAACCCGCCCTACGTCGGTGAATCGGAAGAAGATCAAGTCCAGCTCGAGGTCCGCAAGTTCGAGCCGCGGAGCGCTGTCTTTGCCGGACACACGGGCATTGAGGTGATCGAGCGTTTAATCCCGCAAGCGCACGCAGCTCTCAAGCCTGGAGGCTGGCTGGTGATGGAAATCAGTGGGACGATTACTGAAGCGGTGAAGTGGCTGCTGCGCGAGTGGAATGACGTCCTCATCCGGCCGGATCTACAGTCGATTCCGCGCGTAGTACAAGCACGAAAAAAACACTGACGCTTGGTTGCGCTTTTTTCGCATCCTGGCGCAAACCTTGCTGTCCTTTGCGGTTAGGTTTTGGTTTCTCGGACGCTAGTGAGGCACCGATGCCGGCAGTATCTCCTCTACGTCCACAATGTTCGTTGGATACTGGCCGGTATAGCAAGCCGAGCAGTAGGAAGTCTTCTCCCCATCGCCGCAAGCTTTCTTCAACCCCTCCAGCGAGAGATAAGCGAGCGAGTCGGCGCGGATGTATTGCCGAATTTCATCGACTGATTTGTTGGCCGCGATCAGCTGATTTTTGGAAGGCGTATCCACCCCGTAGTAGCAAGGCGAAATCGTCGGCGGGCACGAAATTCGCATGTGCACTTCCTTCGCCCCCGCGCTGCGAATCATGCGGACGATCTTGCGGCTGGTAGTTCCGCGCACAATGGAGTCGTCAATCAACACCACACGTTTCCCTGCCAGAAGCGAGCGCACAGGATTCAGTTTCAGCTTCACGCCAAAATCGCGCACGCTCTGGCTGGGCTCGATAAATGTGCGCCCCACGTAGTGATTGCGGATTAAACCAAAGCGGAATGGAAGCCCGCTCTCCGCCGCATAGCCGACGGCGGCGGTCACGCCCGAATCCGGCACGGGAACTACAAGATCAGCTTCCACCGGCGCCTCGCGCGCCAACTGCCGTCCTAACTCTTCGCGGCTGGTCTGGACCGCGCGGCCGAACACTATGCTGTCGGGACGAGAGAAATAAACATGCTCAAAGATGCAGCTCGACTGCGGCGCGGTTGTCGAATAAAAACGCGAGGTGATACCCTCTGGGCCAACCACGATTAACTCGCCGGGCTTTACGTCGCGCTCATAGGTAGCGCCAATCAGATCGAAAGCGCAAGTCTCAGAAGCGAAAACAATCGTGTCGCGCTTCTGCCCTTCCAGAGCCGGAATGCGTCCCATGGCCAGCGGCCGGAAGCCGCGCGGATCGCGGGCTGCAATGATGCGGTCCGGGCTCATCACCACCAGAGAAAAAGCGCCTTCTACACGCTGCAGCGCGTCGGCAATCGCTTCGGGCAAAGTGTGCTCCCGCGAGAGCGCGATCAAATGCACGATCACTTCAGTATCGCTGTTGGTTTGAAAGATCGATCCCTGGCGCTCCAGCCGGCTGCGCACATCCGCGGCGTTGATCAGGTTGCCGTTGTGCGCGACCGCAATCGATCCCTTATTCGACTGAACCAGAATCGGCTGCGCATTCAGCAATGCCGAATCTCCCGCAGTCGAGTACCGCGTATGCCCAATGGCCAGAGTGCCGCGAATCTTCGAGAGTACTTCTTCCGTAAAGATGTCGGCGACCAGTCCCATCGCCTTATGGACGCGCGAAGTGAGGCCGTCGGAGGTAACAATTCCGGCCGACTCCTGCCCGCGGTGCTGGAGAGCGTGCAATCCCAGGTAAGCGAGTTTCTCCGCCTCCGGATGGGCGAAGATCGCGACCACCCCGCATTCGTCGTGGAATTTATCGAAAGACATTCAGCTCCTGAAATGCTTCTTGCTGGCTCCTAGCTGACCAAAGCAACAGCACCACCTAGTCCGCTGCGACCGTTTCTAGCTCCGTCCGCAAAGCCGATTCCAAAGCGCCCTCGTACGCAGCGCTCAATTCCGAAACCCCAGTTGAAATTGTGATCCTGCCATCAAGGAAGATTTCCAGCCGCTCCGGAATTGTCTCTCCGATGACATCCGCAGCAATGCCGTATTTCTCCGCTATCTGTTCGATTCGCGCAACGTTCGCGGGGTCGCAGGAGATCGCGATACGGCTCGCATCTTCCCCAAACAGCACGAACTCCGCGGGAAGCCCGTTGGACGCCAGATTCACGCGCGCACCCACGCCTTTTGCAAATGCTTTTTCCGCCAGCGCTACGGCCAGTCCGCCGTCCGAACAGTCATGCACGGAATCCACCAAACCCTGCCGGATCAATTCAATTACAGTTTTCTGCAGCGCGGCTTCTTTCTCGAGGTCGAGCTCCGGAGGATATCCCCACAACGCTCCGAGAATTTCTTTTGCGTATTCCGACGAGCCGAACTCACTCTCTACATCGGTGATATCGGGTGCTTCGCCAGCGCGCAATAGCACGATCGTGCGTCCCACGGCGGCGAAATGCATTTTCGCAGTTTTGCGCACGTCATCGAGAATCCCCACTACTCCCAGCACCGGCGTAGGATAAATGCCTTCTCCCAGCGTCTCGTTGTAAAAGCTCACGTTGCCGCCGGTGATCGGAATCTCCAACTCTTCGCAAGCCTTCGTGATGCCATCGATCGTCTGCGAAAACTGCCACATGATGTGTGGCTTCTCGGGATTGCCAAAATTGAGGCCATTGGTTGCGCCCACGGGAATCGCGCCCGAACACGCAACTTTGCGCGCAGCCTCGGCAACTGCATGCATCGCGCCCAGCCGCGGATCGAGATAGCACCAGCGCCCGTTGCCATCGAGCGCCATCGCCAGCCCGCGCTGCGGCGAGCCGGGGTTCGGATTCTTGATGCGGATCACGCCCGCATCGCCCGCGCCCGGAGCTTCGACCGTATTGGTCTGCACCATGTGATCGTATTGCTGCCACACCCAGCGCTTGCCACAGATGTTCGTGCTGGCGAGAAGCTGCTTCAAACTTTGTGTGCAGTCGATGCCGCCGTTGAGCTTGATCTCTTGCGGCATTTCGCGCGGCACAGGAGGTTCCCACCGAGCCAGCGGACGCTTGTAAACGGGAGCGTCATCAGTCAAAGCCTGATTCGGAATCTCCGCAACCAATTCGCCGTGGTGCAGCACGCGCAATTTGTTGCCGGTCGTAACCTTGCCGACTTCCACCGCATCCAGTCCCCACTTTTCAAAAACGCGGAAGACCTCCTGCTCGCGGCCTTTCTGCGCTACCAGCAGCATTCGTTCCTGCGACTCGCTCAGCATGATCTCGTAAGCAGTCATGCCGGTTTCGCGCTGGGGCACACGATCAAGCTCAATCTCGATTCCCACGCCGCCGCGTCCGCCCATCTCACATGTGGAGCAAGTCAGGCCGGCAGCTCCCATGTCCTGAATGCCAACGATCGCTCCCGTCTGCATCGCCTCCAGGCAGGCTTCAAGCAGCAACTTCTCCAGGAACGGATCGCCGACCTGCACGTTCGGACGCTTCGCCTCTGATCCCTCGCTGAATTCTTCGCTGGCCATGGTTGCGCCGTGGATGCCGTCGCGCCCGGTCTTGGCGCCCACGTAAATCACCGGATTGCCTTCGCCGGCAGCACGCGCATAGAAAATCTCGTCTTTGCGAACCAATCCCATGGCGAAGGCATTCACCAGCGGGTTTCCGGAATAGCACGGTTCGAATTTAGTCTCACCACCCAGGTTGGGAACGCCAAAGCAATTGCCGTAGGAAGCGACCCCGCTGACTACGCCTTCGAGGATGGAATGATTTTTGTGAACGTCTTTGTAGGCAACCTGCGCGGCCGAGCCTACCTTGAGTGAAGCCGATGGGGCGCCTGCGCCGACACGAATCGGACCAAACCTGAGAGAATCCATCACCGCGACCGGTCTTGCACCCATCGTGAAAATGTCGCGTAAAATTCCTCCTACGCCAGTGGTTGCGCCTTGAAACGGTTCGATAAAGCTTGGATGATTGTGCGATTCAATCTTGAACGCGCAAGCCCATCCCTCGCCGATGTCGATGATGCCGGCGTTCTCTCCTGGCCCTTGCAGCACGCGTTTGCTGCGCGTGGGCAGGCGTTTCAGGTGCACGCGTGAGGATTTATAGGAACAGTGCTCGCTCCACATCACGCTGAAGATGCCAAGTTCGGTGAGTGTGGGCTCGCGCTCTCCCAAAAGCTGCTTGATCTTTTCGTATTCGTCGAAAGTGAGACCGTGCTGCCGGAGCGTCTCCGGAGAAAAGGCAGAAGTCATGGAGGTGGTCATGGGGAAGCTTTATTGTCGCATTTGGCAGGGCGGCTGGATAGGGGTTTAGATACATTTATCGTTCCTCAACGCCGCGCCTTTTCAGGCCCGGCACCCTTTCCGGTAAGATGACCGTCCAGATGAAATCCATCATCATAGGAACCGCCGGACATATCGACCATGGCAAGACTGCGCTGGTGAAGGCATTGACCGGAATCGATGCCGACCGGCTTGAAGAAGAAAAACGGCGCGGGATCACGATCGATCTTGGCTTCGCGCACATGGATTTAGCCACGCCCAGCGGCGAAGCGCTCCGCCTGGGGTTTGTCGATGTCCCCGGCCACGAACGTTTTGTGCGTAACATGCTGGCGGGTGTTGGCGGAATCGACTTGGTGCTCCTGGTGATTGCGGCCGATGAAGCAATCAAGCCGCAGACCCGCGAGCATTTCGACATCCTGCAACTGCTCGGCCTCCAGCGTGGGATCACGGTGCTCACCAAGTCCGACGCGGTGGATGCGGAAACGCTGGACGTTGCGCGGCTGGAAGTCGAAGAATTTTTGCGCGACACATTTTTGGACCCCGCGAAATCGCCGATTATCGCTGTCAGCTCCCTGACCGGGGCGGGACTGGACGATTTGAAGCGGGCGATGATTTCCGCGACGTCCGAGGTGCAGCCACGGGATTCTCATGCCATCGCGCGCTTGCCGATCGACCGCGTGTTCACCATGAAAGGGTTCGGCACGGTGGTGACCGGAACGCTGGTGGCCGGGACGATTCGCCGCGATGACGAGCTCGAGGTTTTCCCCAGCGGCCATCGAGTGCGCGTGCGGGGGGTCCAGGTGCATGGGCAGACTGCGGAAGCAGCCGTAGCCGGTCAGCGGACAGCGGTTAACCTGGCGGGCGCGAGCACTCAAGACTTGTCCCGGGGAATGACCCTGGCGCCTTCGGGAACGTTCGAAGCAACGCGGCGCGCGGACGTGCGGTTGCGCTTGTTATCGTCCGCGCCCCACCCGTTGAAAGATCGCGCACGAGTACATTTGCATTCCTACACGATGGAGACAGTAGCGGAAGTCGTGCTGTACGCGCGGAGCGAATCGGATCCCACCCTTGCAAAGACCGTAAGAGTGATGCACTCAGGGGATCTTTGGATTAAAGGGGAGCGCAAGCAGCTTTCACCAGGCACGGAAACCTTTGCGCGCCTCAAGCTACCGGAACCAGCCTTTCTTCTTCCAGGAGACCGCTTTATTATCAGGCAATTTTCGCCAGTGGTGACGATTGGCGGCGGCGTAGTGCTCGACGCAATGCCGATTTCGCGTATGACAGGTCAGGGCGACTACCTGGACGTTCTCGCGGCGGGCGATGCGGAGGCGATTCTGAGAGCGCGCATCGCTCGGCGCCGCCACCAGGGTATTTCGATGTCGAAGCTTGTTGCCGAAACAGGTTGGGCAAGGGGCGAGATCGAAACCCAACTGGCTCAGGCAGTAAAGATGGCTGCCGTAGTGCGCGCCGGTGAACTCTTCCTGCATGGACCTGCGCTCGAAGAGCTAAAGGTGCGCATCGTAAGGGCAGCCGAGGTTTTTCATAAAAATAATCCTCTTGTGGGCGGGATCAACAAGGATGAGCTGCGGGCCCAAGTTGAGGCTACGCCGGAAGTCTTCGAGGCGGTCGCAGCCATGCTGGCGCGGGACAAGAAGATTGAAGTCCTTGGCGATCTGGTGCGCCTTGCGGGACATGGTGTGGTGATGAAGGATGAGGAGGCCGAGTCAAAAAAGAAGATCGAGGACGCATTTGCCGCAGCCGGTTTGAAAGTTCCAGCCCTGCACGAGGTGATCTCGGGGCTTAGGGTTGATAAGCTTCGGTCGCAGAAGATTGTGACTCTGCTTCTGCGCGACAAGGTCTTGATCAAAGTTTCAGAAGAGCTGGTTTTTCATCACAGCGCGCTGGAAAACTTGCGGCGGCAGATGGCGGTTTACAAAACCAAATCCACGAAGATCGATGTCGCGACATTCAAGGAGATGACCGGAGTGACTCGCAAGTATGCGATCCCCTTGCTTGAATATCTGGATCGGGAGCGTGTGACGCGGCGCGTTGGCGACCAGCGAGAAATCGCCTAGCTCGCCCGCGGATCCGATGAATGCAGATACGGCAGAAGATCTCGGGGAATCCGGGGCTATCAACGACAATCCCCGGCGGATTTAGATTTTCTCTTCCGGGAATTCCAGTTCCAGGCCCAACGGATCGGTCAAGCGATTGGTAAGATTGGCGAGGCCAGCGAGCATGTGGATGTCGACGATCTCGGGCTCGGAAAAATTCTTCTTCAGCTCATCGAAGTCCACTTCCGTGATTTCTTTGGGGGCGCGCGTCAGCTTTTCGATGTATGTCAACGCTGATCGCTCTTTCTCCCCGTAGCGCGAATAATTCCCCGCCTTGAGCGCCGTCCAATCTTCGGCCGTGAGTCCCACACGCTTCGACGATGCCACGTGATGTTGTGCGCAGTAACGGCATCCGTTGATCAGAGACACTCGAAGATAAATGAGTTCGTAGAGCTTGCGGTCGAGGGAGCGGCCTACGCTGGCGTAGAAGCCTAGAAAATTCTTAAGCATCTCGGGCCGATGAGCGAGAACCTTTTGCACGTTCCCGGGCTTGCCACGAAGAATCTTCTCGTAGATCTCTTTCACTTCGGGGGTTGCCGCTTCTGGGCCAATCAGGCTAATGCGCGCCATCGAATTCTCCAGGTTTGCGAGTGGAACTTCTCGGTCTTCATCATCGCAGATCGGCGGTTTTTATGCAGGGAAGCGACGGCAAGTGCCCAAGCAGAGAGCGTCGCAGGACGATAGCACCGAGCAGGGGGCCCGCGAAGAGAATCCTGATGTATCCTTCCTGCTGATGCTTTTGATTCGTCCTGCAACTATTAACGACGTGCCCTTGTTGCGAACAATGATCCGCGAACTGGCGGAGTTTGAGCGTGCGTTAGATCTCTGCGTGATCGAAGAGGCCGACCTGACGCGCGATGGTTTTGGGGCGAATCCGAATTTTCGCACGCTGATTGCCGAGTGGGATGGGCAGCCCGCGGGTTATGCTCTTTTCTTTGGCTATTATTCGTCGTGGGCCGGGCCAGGATTGTTTCTGGAGGATCTTTTCGTACGAGAACAGTTTCGTAACCGGGGAATTGGGAAGGCATTGCTGGCGTCGGTCGCGCGCATTGCGCGCCAGGAAAATTGCTATGGAGTGCATTGGGAAGTGCTCGATTGGAACGAGAAGGCGATCCAGTTGTACAAATCTTTGGGAGCGGAGTTTCGTGTTCAATGGCGGCCGGTCATGCTAACCAATGACGCACTGCGACGTCTGGCCGAGAAAGCGTTGTGACAACGATTTATCAACAATAGCGCTGAAGAGCACCAATCGTGCCCATCATCCCTGCAGTGGCAAAGATCAAGAAGCCAGAGGGCTTACCTGCTCAGACGCTACGGCTCGAACCCTGAGACTAAATGCGACTTCTATTTGGAAGGCGGTGCGGGAAGGACAGGCTTTATACTTTTCATGATCTCGTCGATGGGCGAGGGAGCGGGTAGCGGGTCGATCCGCATCTGGTATCCCTCCGGAATCTTGAACAATGCTGGGTCGGGAGGAGCACGTTGGACGTCGGATAGTTCTGTGATTACCCTGCCCATGCGCGGATCGTCAAGAACGTGCCGCACGAGGACTCCGAGATCGGGAGACATCCAAAACTCAGTCGTTTGAGTAAATTCGTGTTTGTCGCCATCTGCGCCGGACGCGAACACCCTGGTGATTCGGTTCCCCAAGACGGGGAGGCCGTTGGTGGTAGTGGGCGGCAGTTTTTCGACGGTGTAACCAGGAAAACGCTTGACTGCCTCCTGTTGGGGCGCCGGTACCCAGCATCGCGCCGGTCCTTCCTTGTCAGCGAAAGGCCATACGTTTACAATTTTTTTCGACGACGGGTTGGCGCTCGACATGTTGACGCTCCAACGCCAGTGCGCCCTTGCGACTGGATCATCCACGGTTATGACATCGTATTCGCCACCGGAGGGCGTTTTCACCACAAGTTCGGTCCGGGTGCGGTCCTCGGCGTCGCGCCAGATACGTTGCAGCTGCTTTTGCTCGGTATAGGTCCCATCAGCCCGAGCCTTTATTGAAGTCCTTGTTTGCTTTGCCGAATATGGCAATCCCGTGCATCCTATAGTGGAGGTCACCGGCGCAGGGCCTGCTCGCGCCGCAACAGCTTGAACTGCGGCGGGTCGATGCAGGCAGCTTGCGCCTACTGCCATGATCGCCAGAATAAGAACACACTCAACTGATTTCACGATTCAGGAGTTTACGCTTTAGGACATCATCCTTTCAATGACCGCCGTCAACAGAAGTTTACGCTTCGCCGATCCTGCAATGAGACCATACTCGGAAGGAAAGGCAGGTTCGAGTCGCACATCATGGAAAGATCTGTGGTAAGGATTATCGGAGCGGGGCTTGCTGGGTCAGAAGCAGCGTGGCAGTGCGCTCTGCGAGGCATCGAAGTGGAATTGTTCGAGATGCGGCCGGTGCACTGCACGCCCGCCCACCAGACCACGGATTTTGCAGAACTGGTGTGCTCGAATTCGCTGAAGTCGGATAGCGAGAACACGGCTCCGTGGTTGTTGAAAGAAGAGATGCGGCGTGCGGGATCGCTGCTGCTCCAAATTGCGCGGCAATGCGCGGTTCCCGCTGGGCATGCGCTGGCAGTGGACCGGGTGGCGTTTGCCGCGAAAGTGACCGAGGCGATATCCCGCGAGCCCCGGATTACGATCCGGCGCGAAGAAGTAGCTTCGATCGACGAAACGGGCGAGCACGTCACCGTAATCGCTACGGGGCCTTTAACTTCAGAAGCGCTGGCGAAGGAGATTGCGCGGCTGAGCGCCAGAGTTGAAGAATCACAACCTGAGCGCGCGAGTCGCCCGCTGCCGCACCAGCCCGCTCCCCCCGAACCCACCCCCAGTAATCCCCCTCTGTACTTTTACGACTCGATCAGTCCCATCGTGGAGGCGGATTCCATTGACATGTCGCGCGTCTACATGGCGGCGCGGTATGACAAGGGATCGGCGGATTACATCAACTGTCCGATGACCCCGGAAGATTACGCCCGGTTCTACGATGCGCTTCTGGCGGCGCAGTCCGTGGAAGAGCGGGATTGGGAAAAATTGAATTACTTTGAAAGCTGCCTGCCGATTGAGGAGATCGCGCGGCGGGGGCGTGACACCCTGCGCTTCGGGCCGATGAAGCCAGTGGGATTAAAAGATCCGCGCACCGGGCGGATGCCTTACGCGGTGGTACAACTGCGCCAGGAGAACCTGCGCGCAGATTCCTACAACCTGGTCGGATTCCAGAATCATTTGAAGTTTGGCGAGCAGGCGCGGGTTTTACGCCTTATTCCGGGCCTGGAGAACGCGCGCTTCCTGCGTTACGGACAGATCCATCGCAACACCTACATCAACAGTCCCACGTTGCTGCGGGAAACGCTACAGATGAAAATCCATCCACGAGTCTTGTTTGCGGGACAGATTTGCGGTGTGGAAGGCTACGTGGAATCGATTGCCACCGGATTGATAGCCGGCATGACTGCCGCAGCGCTAGTCAATGGAGATGACCTCATACCGCCGCCACGCGCTTCGGCCTTCGGATCGCTGACTCACTATGTGACTCATGCGGACGCGAAAAACTTTCAACCCGCGAACATCACCTTCGATCTCCTGCCGCCACTGGAAAAGAAGATTCGCGACCGCAAAGAGCGGCACCGGTTGCAATGTGAACTCGCTTTGCAGCAATTTGACGAATGGCTGCAGCAGACTGGCGCGACGGCTGCGAGACCTTAAATCGCGGAGTGCGGAGAAAGGTGCAAGAACGCAGAGAAATGTCGCCAGCAACTCACATCGAGATTCGTCAGGCCGGCCCCGAAGATGCGGCTCCGATTGCGGTGGTGCTTTACGAGTCCTTCGTCGAGTTCAAGGTTCTTTACACCGAAGCTGCCTTCGCCGCCACAACTCCGAGCGCGGACCAGGTCGTCACCCGCATGATCGAGGGCCCGGTTTGGATTGCGGTTCGTGAGGCAATAATCATGGGCACTGTGGCTGCCGTCATAAAAAGCCCGGAAGTCTATATTCGCGGTATGGGCGTAGTCCCGGCAGCCCGGGAATCGGGAGCGGGTTCGCGATTACTGCGGCAGGTCGAAACCTGGGCTACCAGCAAAGAGTCCGCCAGACTGGTTCTGAGTACGACTCCCTTCCTCCATTCTGCCATCCGTCTGTATGAAAAGTCAGGCTTTCAGCGGACCGACCGCGGGCCTCACGATCTGTTTGGCACCCCACTATTCACAATGGAGAAAACGATTTCGAGTCAGTGAAAGGCTGCCGCCGGCAACGGCCTGTTGAAGACACCCCGAATAATCGCAGTTTAGCTGCAACAAAATGCTCCCCCCATCCGTATCTCATGCCAGTGATGAAATCCGCGTGGCAGGCTTACTTTCACGGCCCCGTCACGTCCAAACAAAGAAGCACAATGACCATAGGCGATCTCTTTCGAGATGTATTGCGGACTTTATGGGCGCACAAGCTGCGCGCTTTTTTGACCATGTTCGGCATTGCCTGGGGAATCGTGTCAATCGTGCTGATGGTGGCGGCGGGCGAGGGACTGCGCAAGGGCCAGGAAGAGCAGACCAGAAATCTGGGCAAGGATGTGATGATTGTGTTCCACGGACGAACCAGCCTGCAGGCCGGAGGAACGCACGCCGGCCGCGTCGTGCATTGGGAAGATGAAGATATGCCCGTAGTGGAGGCGGAAACGCCCGACTGCCAGTATGCCATTCCGGAGTTGGAGCAGGACACGGTGCGGGCGCACAGCAACTTCAACAATGCCGCATTCACTGTGACCGGATCCTATCCTCAATTTGCCTACATCCGCACCCTCGACGTTGGCCAGGGACGTTTTTACGACTGGGATGACATGCGCGAGGCACGGCGCGTGGCGTTTCTGGGATCGGATGCGTCCAAACAATTGTTCCCTGGGCGCAATCCCGTGGGTGAAAACGTTTATCTGAACGACTTTCCTTTCGTCGTCATTGGGGTCATGGCGAAGAAGAAACAAGACTCCAGCTACGACGGCTGGGACGTGAATAAAATTTTTATACCGTTCTCCGCCATGCGGCGCGACTTTCCGGATAGGCCGCCTGGAACTCCCACCACATTCGACCAACTGCTGGTGACGCCCAAGTCTGTGGAACAGCACACGGCTTGCAAGCATGAGGTACGGGTGGCGCTGGCACGCATGCATCGCTACGATCCCGCCGACAAAGAAGCATGTCCCATCTGGGATACGGTGCAGGAAGCGCAAGCTTTCAAGACCATGACCGATGGTATGAAATATTTCCTGGGCGCCGTAGGGATCGTGACCCTGCTGCTGGGTGGCATCGGTGTGATGAATGTGATGCTAGTGGCGGTCCGCGAGCGCACCCGCGAAATTGGCGTGCGCAAAGCGATTGGCGCGCCCGCAGGGACTATTCTTCGGCAGTTTTTTGTCGAAGCTCTCATTATTGCGCTGCTGAGCGGCACCATTGGCCTGGGCGCGGCCTTCGGCTTTTGTGCGCTGGTCAACCTGCTCCCGATGCCCGATTTTTTTGCCGGTCTCGTTCCAGACTGGACTTCGGCGCTGGTCGCTACCGGTTTGCTGGGTACCATCGCTGTGGCTGCGGCCTTGTACCCCGCCCGGAGGGCGGCTTCGATTGATCCCATCGAGGCGCTGCGGTATGAGGCGGGAGGATAGGAAGCTTTTTTGTTCCGTGAACCTTCGTGCCCGGAGCCTGCCCTGAATTCGAAGGGGTGGTCCAAACTTGATCAATGCTAATTGAAATCATTCTTGAAGCTTGGATCGCGCTCAAGCGCAACGTGACGCGGAGCCTGCTCACCATGCTCGGCGTGGTGTGGGGAATTGCCACGGTCACGCTGCTGATTGCGTATGGCAACAGTTTCCGTAGCATTCTGGTTCACGGCTTCGATGCTTTCGGCAAGAGCGTAGTCATCTGCTGGCCGCAGCAAACCAGCGAACAGCCTGGCGGCCAGCGCGCAGGTAAGAAAGTTTTGATTGAACAAGCGGACGTGGACTTGGTAAAGGCCACGGCGCCGCTGGTGAAACACGTCTGCCGCGAAACCGTGAATCGCCCTGGCATCGCCTACGGCGACCGCATGGTAGGAACCGCTCCGGTGCGCGGCGTTTGTCCCGAGTATGGCGAGATGCGAAATGAAGTGCCGTCGGAGGGCCGCTGGCTCGATGCCGGCGACGAACTGGAGCGCCGCCGCGTCATCTTCCTCGGCGGCCGGCTCAAAGAGGAACTCTTCAGCGGCAGACCGGCGGTCGGCGAAACCGTGACGGTGAGCGGCGTGCGCTTCACCGTGATCGGGGTTATGGCGCGCAAAATTCAGCTGAGCAATTACTTCAGCAGCGACGACGAATCGTCGTGGATCCCCTACTCCGCCGCCGGAGATTTATGGAACACGCGCTATGCCGCGGTCATGCTTTTTGAGCCCATCGCCCCCCAGTTCGAGAAAAAAGCGATGGCGCAGGTGCTGGCTGCAGTGGCCACACGCCAGGGTTTTTCGCCCACCGATCCCAAAGCTTTTCAGATGTTCGGTCGGGATGAGTTCCGTCCGGTAATCGACGCGCTTACGATTGGTCTGCAGGTGCTGCTGGCATTCATCGGAACGTTGACCTTGGGAATCGGCGGTGTGGGCGTGATGAACATCATGCTGGTCACGGTGGATGAGCGCATCCGCGAAATTGGCCTCCGCCGCGCGCTGGGGGCAAGAAAACGTCACATCAAGCTGCAGTTCCTGGCCGAGACTTTGCTGATCATGCTCCTGGGCGGGGCCATCGGCGTCGCTCTCTCTTATCTGATCGCGTGGGCGGTCGGAACCATGCCAATGATGGGCCCGCTGTTTGAAGACGATTCCGGCCAGGGCGATATTCACCTGCGCATTTCGATGACCACGGTCTTGCTCTCCACCGCAGTACTGCTGGTAGTTGGTGCCATCAGCGGACTGGTTCCCGCAATGCGCGCCTCAAAACTCGATCCGGTGGAAGCGCTGCGATACGAGTGAAGCAGGAGTCTTTCTCGAATCCTTTCGTCAGAATTCATTTGACCCGCGCGTCCCATTGCAGTACCTTGCTGTCCATTCCACGGACGCAGAGGTGTACACTTGCCATTTTCCGCTGTCGACGCAATTTCTCCCGCCCTGGAGCACACCAAACGTCAACTCTTGCGCCCTTTTCGCCTCGGTCAATGGGTGCGGCTTGCGTTCGTGGGGCTGTTGGCCGGCGAACTCAGCTCGGGAGGAGGCTGCAACGTCCCCCGCGTTCCGAACTTCAACATTCCACGTCATCCCGGGACCGAGCATTTTCTGACGCCAGGTTGGGGGGGTATCGACCCTATGTTGTACGCCGGGCTGATTGCGACATTGGTGATTGCCGGCTTCGTGCTAGCGATTATTTTCATGTACATCAGCAGCGTCATGCGTTTCGTTCTGTTCGACAGCGTGCTGGCAGGAGAATGTCACATCCGCCAGGGTTGGGCATCGCGGCAGGTTGAGGGCTGGCGCTATTTTCTGTGGAAGCTGCTTTACTCTCTGGTGACGCTGGTCACTCTCATCGTATTGATAGGCATTCCCGCAGGCGTTGCTTTTTCTCTCGGATGGTTTAACGAACCCAAGCAGCACATCGTTCCACTTGTCCTGGCCGGAATCGGGCTGTTTTTTGTGGTCGTGATCGTAATGATTTCGCTGGCAGTGATTTTCGTGCTGACGAAAGATTTCGTCGTGCCCCAGATGGCGCTGGAAGGGATTGGCGCGATCGAAGGCTGGCAGCGGCTTGGCGCAATGATGAGCGCCGAGAAAGGCCGGTACGCTGGTTATATAGGAATGAAGATTCTGCTAGCTCTGGGCGCGGCGATCGTTCTCGGCATTGTGGGTTTTATTCTGGTCTTGATTATTTTGATTCCGGTGGCAGGCGTGGTCATCGCAGCCGTCGTGGCCGCAAAGGCCGCAGGAGTGGGATGGACGGTTTCTACCATTACGCTGGCAGTGGTCGCAGGATGCACCCTACTGGCTGTTTTCCTTTTTCTAACGTCCCTGATTTCCGTTCCCGCAATCGTGTTCTTTCCCGCATACTCCATCTACTTCTTCGCAGCTCGTTATCAGGCGCTGAGCACTGTGCTCTATCCTGCTCCGGCTGCACCGCCGCAGGTTTTACCGGAGGCGCCTCCTCCCTATCAGCCGCCCTTGCCGCCTACGCCCGAGCCGACCGGTTAGAGCGCGCCGAGTTCACGGCTCGGGATTCTTCAGCTTGGCCTCACGTCCGTGCGGCCAGGAAAAGCGCCGGCCGACAATGCACTTCACGATCAGGTGATCGGTGGAACGCGTCGTTCCAACGCCAACCCCAAAATTAAATTCCCACTGCGGCGCGAAGTCGACATCGATCGACGGAAAGAACTGTTGTTGCTGATCTCGGAGTGCGTCGAAGCCGGTGAGCGATCCGTATGCCGCATAATATTCCAGCCCGCCAGCAATCTTTTTGGTGAAATCGTAGCTGACCTTCGCGTTAGGAGAAAAAGTTACTCCTTGATTCACGCCAGGTCCATGCCAGGAGCGGTCCAGCGCGGGATTGAAAGCCAGGTACCAGGGACCGATTTTCTTGTCGACGATGGGGCGAATTTCCCACGTCCAGGTATCGGGCGAAAACGCAGCGCGCTGGTAGCCAACCTCATTCGACAAACTCACGCCCACCGGCCAGTGCCATTTCTCTGGAATGCGCACGCGTGGCCGAATGTGGTCGCCTACCCATTGCCATCCGCTGTCAGGTTGAATGCTAGTGAATACATAAAACCCAACCTCCATCCAATCGTTAATCCCCTGCGTAATTTCGAGCGTCTCATGCTCAGCGTGGTTCGTGGGAAGAACTCCATCCTGAACCGTCTTGCTGCCATCGACAGTGAAGTTGGAGTGAATTTCAACCATGGTGGATCGAGGAGCAACGGTGTCGACGCCGTAGACCTGGATTTCGTAATTGTCCTGCGCGGCGGCGAGCGGGGCGAGAGCCGCCGTGAAAGCAACCAGTAGTGCGGCGCCCAGTGCGAGAGCTGCGGTGCGCGGAATTCGTGCCATGCTTCAATCATGCACGGTTGGCACGAAAACGCGCAACCTCACTCCCCTGCATCAAGGCTGTTGTTCGGAGCAAACCGCGGGAACCCTTGCGCTACCTCAGGTGTCTGATGTTGCAGACACGCGCGTGCTAGCGAGGAGCTTTCTATGTCTTTCTCAATGGCAGGCGGGGGTGCGCGCGGTCCAGAGATCAATGTCACGCCGCTGATCGATGTACTGCTGACCCTGATTATCGTTTTTATGGTTGTGGTATCGATGGACAAAGAGCAAGGGGAGACTGCGCAAATTCCGCAACCCGATCAGAAACAGACGCAGAACATTCCGCAGCCAAGCACAGTCGTCATCCAGGTGGTATGGACCAAAGAAGATCAGCCGCCGACGGTAAAGATCAATCAGGATGAAGTGAAGTGGGAAGATCTGGAAATGCGTCTCGCGGAAATCTATTTGAAGCGGGCGGAGAAAGTAGTTTTTGTCCGCGGCGATGCTGATGTTGACTTCCAGTACGTGGCCGACGTTATTGACGTGGCACATCACGCGGGGGTGCAGCGCGTGGGACTGCTGACGATGGATCGGGCGGTGGCCGGGGATTAGGGCGGGTGATCGCGTCGCTATCTGGAGAAAAGCAAGTGCCTCCAGAGCCAGGGCATTCTAGTTCCTTGCCCTATTCTTAATCCAAATCGGCGTTCCCAGAAATCCGAATGCCTCCCGGATCTGATTCTCTAAAAACCGCTGGTAGGAAAAGTGCAGTTTCACCGCGCGATTGGTGAACAGCACAAACGTGGGCGGAGCGACTGAGGCTTGCGTCATATAGAGAATCTTCACTCGCGAACGCATGGGGACGGAGGCACGCTCGAAATCCACGGTTTCGATGAAGCGGTTCATGGCTGACGTGGAGATGCGTTTTCGGCGCTCCGTGGCGACCTTTTCAAGCAGCGGAAAGATTCTCTCCACGCCTTTGCCCGTCTGCGCCGAAATAAATACGATGGGCGCATAGCTCAGGAATTTCAAATCGTAGCGCAACCGCTCTTCGTAAGCCTCGCGGTCGCCGGGGCGCTTGCTTTCCCGCATCCGCATAGCCTTCGACGGCCTGCCAGCTTTCAGCGTGCCGCTGGTGACGAGATCCCACTTATTGACCACGATGATCATCGAACGCCCGCTCTCGTGGGCGTAGCCGGCGATGGCGGCGTCAAGCTGGCTCACGCCTTCGGCGGCATCGATGACCAGCAACGCAATGTCGGCGCCTTCCAGATGCTTGCGCGCCATCACCACTGAAAGTTTTTCCGCCATCAAGTGCGTCTTACCTTTTCGGCGGATGCCGGCAGTATCAATAAAGCGAAAGCGCCGTCCATTGTGCTCGAAAATTTCATCCACCGCGTCGCGCGTGGTTCCGGGGATGGGTGAAACGATGGCGCGGTCCGAAGCGGTCAGACAATTCAGCAGCGTCGACTTTCCGACGTTGGGATGGCCGATGATGGCGACCTTAGTTTCGTAAACGGGCTCAGTTTCAGCTGTTTCATCGGCAGTCTCAGACTGCCCTTCGTGCGCTTCCTCCGTATCCCCTGAGTCCTCTGTGGCTGAGTCCTTAGCGGGCGGCAAAATTTCAAACACTGCATCCAGCAGATCGTCGATGCCGCGCCCATGTTCGGCGGAGACGGGAAACATCTGCTTGATTCCCAGGCGATGAAACTCGTCAACGATGGAAGCTTGCTTTTCGCTGTCAGCCTTGTTGACCGCGAGGAACAGAGGACGTCCGGTCTTACGCAGCAGCTGGACCAGTTCAAGATCTGGCGCGGCGAGTTCAGCGCGGCCATCGACAACCACAATAATGGCGGCCGCTTCGTCAAACGCGACCCGAGCCTGACGAAAGATCTCCGACGGAATGAAGTCCTTATCTTCGGGAATGATTCCGCCGGTG
>Ga0307478_10000218_pt1 | contig 66869 bp, 54 predicted proteins | sample atmos_gasesECM4C_2_FD_203713 | JGI IMG/M metagenome (GOLD analysis project Ga0307478, IMG submission 203713) | Hardwood forest soil microbial communities from Morgan-Monroe State Forest, Indiana, United States - atmos_gasesECM4C_05 | ecosystem: Environmental > Terrestrial > Soil > Temperate...
GATAAGATTCAAGCTTGACCGTGGACAGATCAACGCCATCCACCAGCACGCGCCCGCTCTTCGGCACATAAAACGCCGCGATCAATCCGATGATGGTCGACTTCCCCGCGCCGGATGGCCCAACCAGCGCCGTCACCGTTCCCGGCTCCGATTTGAAGCTCACGTCGCTCAGCACTTCCTTACGCGAATCGTACGCGAAGGTCACATTCTCCATCGCCACGTAACCGGTAATGCGGTCCAGCTTTACCGTCCTACGCGGGTCAGCGTCTTCCTGCGTCTCGTTCAAAATCTCCCGCGTGCGCTCCAACCCGGTGATGGCCTCCGTAATCTGCGTCCCAATGGCCACAATCTGGAACACCGGTGCCACCAACAAACCCAGGAAAACGTTGAACGCAAAAAACTGCCCCAGCGTCATGCTGCCGGAGAGGACTTTGTGCCCGCCAAATTCCATGATGAGCGCGCTAACCAGCCCCATCAGACCCGCCCCCGAAAGACTCATCAGCGATGTCGCGGTCAGAGTCTTCAAAACGTTGTCGAGCAGCCGCTGCACCCCGGCCGAGAAAACTCTCTCCTCGCGCTCCTCCGCGTGATAACCCTTAACCACGCGCACGCCGCCCAACGACTCCGTCAGCCGGCCAGTCACTTCAGCATTAATTTTTGGCCGCGCGCGGAAAATCGGCCGAATGGTCTTGAACGCTTTGCTGATAAAGCCGCCAAAAACCAGAAGTATGCCAAACGCCAGGGCCGTCATCGTAACGCTGGTGTGGATCAGGTACACCAGCGCAAAAATCGCGGTCATCAATCCGCCGACAAATTCCACCAAGCCCGTTCCAATCAGATTCCGCACGCCCTCCACGTCGCTCATGATCCGCGAAACCAGCACGCCGGTCTTATTGGCGTCATAAAACGAAATGGAAAGCCGCCCAATGTGCGCCTGCACTTGCCGCCGCAGCTCAGTAATCATTTTCTGCGCGGACTTGGAGAGCAATTGCGTCAGCGTAAAAGAAGTAAGCCCTTGCAGGATCGTAGCGCCCAGCACGGCCAGCACAATGGGCGTGAGCAGCTGCACTTGCCGCTTGCCAATCACGTTGTCGACAAAATATTTGGTGGATGCCGGCAGTACCAATCCCGCAACGCGGTTCACCGCCATCAGCACAAACCCGAGCGCCAGCAATCCGCGCCGCGGCTTGATCAACGCCCAAACATCCGGAAGATTCTTCCAGGCGTTCTTGCGCTTCTGTTTTTTCTCTTCGTTTTCCGTGCTCATTTGGAATCGCCGAATATCTTAGCCCGTTGGATGCGGCCGGCCACGCAAAAACTACGGAAATCCGCCTAGCCATTCGGCTAGGTAGCCCTGTCGCGCTCTGGTTTTCTCTGCGCTCCTCAGCGCTCTCTGCGCCTCTGCGTTATCTCTTGCGATCGGAGTAAGGAAGGGAACGCTTCCGAGAGCGCAGAGCCCAGCGGCCACCGAGAAGAGCTAATCAAGGGAAGGCGCTAGTCCGCGGCCGCTCCGCCAGGAGGAACATGCGCGGCTGCTGGCCGATCGATGTTTAGCACGCTGGAAATGAACTCGCTCACCGTGATGCCCAGATGCCCCCACAAGCGCCGTTTCAGGCTGGTGTAATCCTGCGTGCCACTGAAGAGGTCGCCCATCAATTGCCGGAACACAGGACTGCGTCGCAAAAACTGCACCATGCGCGTGGTCACCGCGCTCCCCAGGAACGAGCCGCGATAAAATCGCCTCACAATGCGCGCGGCAAATTCCAATTCCGCCGAGAACGCTGCCTTCACCCGCGCCGGATATTTTTCCGGACAGCCCTCCGCCAGCGCCCGTCCCAGCAATTCGCCGGAACGCATGGCGTAAAAAAGGCCCTCGCCGGTTAGCGGATCCACCCACGCCGCCGCGTCGCCAACCATCGCCCAATTTTTGCCGATCACCGGGCGCTCGGAAAAAGTGCGTTCCCGCGGCGACGGCAAAACGTGACTGTAAAATTGAGCGCCCTCGGTGGGAATATGTTTTTTCTGCACAAAGCTATGCAAATGCGAACGCAGCTCCGTGCTGGTGTGTGACGACATGCTGCCGCAGATGCCCACCGACAAATGATCGCAGCGCGGAAACGACCAGATGTAACCCTCAAAGTGCGGCAGAAACTTTACGGTGATCGCGTCGCAGGTCTCCGGCACAAAGTAACCCTGCGTCATTTCCAATTCGTCGCGTTCCAACGGCCGTGTCTCCGGCAACAAACGGTTGCGGGCACCCGCTGCCAGCACCAGAAAATCCGCCGTGCGCCATTCCCCGTCCACGCAGTACCGAGGCTTCTCCGTCGCGGTGTCCACGCCAATCACGTGCGAGCGCTGCACCTTGCAACCGGCCTCTTCGGCGCGATGCAGGAGCATGCCATTCAGCACCGTGCGCGAATAAATCACGATCGGATGGCTCATATCCAGCAGCACGCTCTGCTCGTTGCTGCTGATCAACTCAATCGAATTCACTAATTTCTTGGGATAAGGATTGTCCAGCAGAAAAGGGAAGCACTCCACGGCCTTGTGTGTCAGTCCGCCTCCGCAAGGTTTTTCCCAGGCCAGGTGCTCGTCAAAAATGCTGACGCTGTGCCCCGCGCGAGCCAATTGCTCGCCACACATCGCACCCGATGGCCCGCCACCGACAATCGCAATCTCTGTCATGTTTGGTAGCTCGATGAGGCCCCGCATTCGCTCCCTGCGCGCGAATTTGCAGGAAAAAGGCTCTTTCCGTCTAAAGAGCCCGTCAGGTGACGGGGAAAATCACCAGGCAGAAACCAGCCAGAAGTATAGCACCGAAGAGTGCTGCAGCAATTGGCGATCCGGTTTGCTGTCGCACAATGTCCATCCCCAGTCGCTGAAATACGAAAAATAGGGCGAGGTACAGTGCAAGGAGGATGATAAGGATGGCGCCGTTATGCAATACGAAGATCCCAAAGACTAGCGCCACAAAGGCAATCGCGCGCAGCGTCAGCGCCAACCAGACTCTCGCCGCCCTGCCGCGCGGCGCTATCGGCCCCAGCAATATCTCTTCCGCAAGCAGGTACGCAAACGCGGCCACCAGCATCACCGGGAAGCGCGCCCAACGTGCCCAAGAGAGCCACGCTTCCGCGAGGGTGACATCGAACCATCCGGTGACCAGCAGATGCAAAGCCACCGCGGCCACCGACGCGAACAGCGCAGCCTTGACCTCGGTCGGCCAACAGGCGCGCGCCGATTGCCGATCGATCAGCAATATCGCCGACCCGGAGATCAACAGAAAGCTTGCGAAATAACCTCCGTTGTACAGCCGAACCAACGAAAGTGGATTCCAGAATCGCAGCACTACCACGGTAAAGAAAAATACGCTGGTAACCTCCACCAGCACGCGGACGACCGGCATCGCCGGCAAGCCGGTCGTTCCTCCTTGAGCATCGGGCGCGACGGATTTCGCTGTGCCCGTTACTTCGTGTGGAACGCCCAGCGCCTCGCGCACAAACGGTCCGGCCAGCAGCAAGATCCCGGCCAGTCCCGCAAGCCCGCTCAAAAGGGGAGTCGCCGACGGCGTGTTGAACTCCACAGGAAACTGCAGCGTTTCCGCGGTCCATTCCTGCGAAGCGCGCACCACGCGCGGATCGTAAAGCACGCTGACGTGCGTCGCGCGCGGGACGAATAAATACTTGCTCGTGGCGTCACCCTCTTCTTTTACCAGGTCGCGCGTGATCTCGCGAATCCCCAGCGGCTCAAATGCCGCGCTCATCGCCAGCGTATGTGCGGGCAGCGGCGGCGGATTAGTGTACGGAAGCATATCCGGCGGAACACCATGCCTTGCCCGCATCGGCGCCGGTGAAATCGCCACCACTCCTGCGACCCCCGCGCGAGCCGCTACACGGATCGCTATCGCCCCGCCCATCGAGTGCCCAGCAAGCATCGTCCGCTTCGCATCAATCGCTCGGCGCAGGATCAACTCCCGAACGAAAGCATCCGCGCAACTCTCGGCGCGCCCGAAGGAAAATGGCCCCGCCGTGCGGCCATGCCCCGGCAAGTCCGGCACGAAAACCCGCAGGTTTTGACTGGCGAAGCCACGCGCGAGATAGGACATGATTTTTTTGTTCGCGGCCAACCCGTGAAACAGCACAACAAAACCGCGCGTGTCGTCGTTGCCTTGATCGATCACGTCAGTCACCAGCCGGCAGCCCCCGGCGCCGACAATCGCCGTCGTTTCCCGGTACGGCGTAGCCCAGGCCAGCGCAAAGCCGGCAATGCACAGCGCAACGCCAAGCGCGGCGCGCAAGCCTTTTCGCCACTTCATCGCGGCGGCTGCTGGTTGTGTCATTTGATTTGCTTGGTCATGGCGGCCTCGCCAGAGTGGACCGCCAGTTGCTCACTGCGGAGGCCCCGCCATAGGCAAGAATAATGTCTCACCCTTTTTGGGAAAAGCCTTTTGAACCATTTCCTTAAATTGCTTCCAAGATGTAGCTGCCTCAGTTTCCGGTAACCGCGTTACTCAGAACCTGGCGTTTCAAGAATCACCCCGTGTTAGCATGGCCACATCGCGGAGAGGCAATCCATGCGCTGGATTTCTGCTTTCTTTTCCTTTCTGTTCATTGTAATAGCCCCACTGACTGGACACGACTCGGATGCAGCACGAAATCTTCTCCTACAGGCACAACTTGCTGATGCCCGCTCTGCCGGGGGAACGATGTTCCGGGTAAATGCCACGTTCGCTATATTCAACGACGACAAAAAAATTGGAACATACGAACTTGCGTGGGCCTCCCCTAGCAAATGGAGAGAGAAAGTATCGACTGCGGATTTCAGTCAGGTCCGAATCAAAGACGGGGACGGAATTTGGGAGGCCAGACAACCTGCTTACCAGTCTCTTCGTGTTTGGCAATTGATGCAGGCATTGGCATTCTCAAATCGTCTCAGCCTTTGGAAAGACGAAAGCGTTGGCAGCATAAAGACCAAACAGAAGAACGGCGTTGCGGAACGTTGTGTGGAGGTCAAGCTGAGTGGCGCTAAGCTCCGAGACCTGTGTTTTAATGACGTGTCCGAGCTTCTGAGTGAGCACTACATTCCGTCCGACCGGACGTACGAGTTCGCAAATTACTCTAAGATTGGCACCAAGACATTTCCCCGCGAAATAAAGGTTTACGACGGCAAGAAACTAGCCGTGGAGTTATCGGTCACCGAAATGGAGCAGAGCCTGCCTATCGACTCTTCGACTTTCGTGATACCGCCAGATGCAAAATGGCGGAACTGGTGTGCAAATCCCGAACCGGCGATTCCTCTCCCAATTGTCGTTAAATATCCCTCACACGAAAGGCACGTCACCTTGTTTGGAACAATCGGAACCGATGGAATTTGGCATGACTTGTACATATTGGAATCGGGTGGAAGCAAGGCCGACGCTTCCGTTCTAGATGAATTGAAAAGTGTTCGATTCAAGCCAGCTACCTGTGACGGCGTTCTTGTTACAGCAGAAACTGCTTTCAGGCGGTAAGGACGAGCATCGCTGGGTGCATGTGCCCGGTAAGTCTTGCGGGTTCAAACGGTCGATGCAACACCACCTACTCAGTTGATCCGACAGCACTTTTCCCCTGGAGCAGCGCGTTGCCTGACTGTAACCAATCAGAGCCTATCCAAGATGGTGTTCCGTTCGAATCAGCGCTCGCGACGGCTCTTAGCTGTGGAGGCTCCTGTCAGTGGATTTTGGCCTGGTGTTGCGTCGACCCATTGAGACCACCCGGGTAATCGGAAACTGACCCACCACCGGCGCGCCTTGTGCTGCGCGCCGCAGCACACCTGCGTGATAAACTACAAGTTCCGGCTTCACGATTTGTTCCGGCAGCGCTCGCACGGAGACCCTTTGGATTCCATCTTCACACTGGAGCAAGCGATTCTGAGGTTTGGCCCCGGCAAACGCAATGGCCGCCGCGTCGTCTTCACCAACGGCTGCTTTGACCTGCTGCATCCCGGCCACATCCGTAGCTTGGAATATGCTCGCTCCCTCGGCGATGCGCTCATCGTCGGTTTGAACAGTGACGCCAGCGTCCGGCAACTCAAAGGTGAGAACCGCCCGGTGATCCCCGAGCGCGAGCGCGCGGAAATTCTCGCCGCTCTCGAATGCGTAGATGGCGTGATCATTTTTGACGATCTGAACCCGCAGCGTACCATCGCCGCTCTGCTCCCGGACATTCTGGTGAAAGGCGGCGACTGGCCCGGCGATAAAATTATTGGCCGGGAGGAAGTGGAAGCGGCTGGTGGCCGCGTTGTGTCCGTGCCCGTCGTGCCCGGCTACTCCACCACAGAAATCTTGAGAAAAATCCGCGACGGCGTTCCAGCGTCTCGCGCAAAATCCTGAATTTCCGCGCATGATCCTTCCTGCAGTTCGCGAGCGGCTCGAAACCGTGCTGCGCCATCCTTCGATGGACGGCGCAATCGCCGCATTGCGCGCCGGCGGCCACCATATTTCGCTGGCCGGCTTGCATGATGTGGCCAAAGCGCTGGTTGCCGCTTACATCGCTCACGAACTGCGGCGTCCGGCATTCTTTGTTACCGATTCGAATCGCCGTGCCGAAGCACTCGCCGACACGCTGCGCTTTTTCTCTATCATTTTCCCCAGCTCGCTCGGCGGCGTCGCTACCCTCCCCGCGTTCGACACACTGCCCTGGCAATCGCAAAGTGCCCACGCCGACATTCTGGAGCGCCGCGCCGCCACTCTCTTCCGCATCACCGACGGCCAGATCTCTCTGTTAGTCGCGCCGGTAAGCGCCGCCCTCTGGCGCTACCAGGATCCCTACGTGTACCTTTCGCTCGCTCGCATCTTGGCCACCGACAAGGAAATTCCCCTTGAAGAGCTGATCACTCACATCAGTTCAGTCGGCTACACCCGCACCGAAATGGTCGAGATGCCTGGTCAGTTCGCGGTCCGCGGCGGCATTGTCGATGTCTTCTCGCCTGAATCCCCGCGCCCTGTGCGCATCGAATTGCTGGGCGACACGGTCGAGTCCGTCCGCGAATTCGATCCGCGTACCCAACGTTCCGTCGCCCCCGTCGTACGCACCACGTTGCTCCCGCTTACCGAATGGTCGGTCGCTGCCGGCAGTTTGTCTGCGGACGGTGACGCTTCCTGGGAAGCGCCCTCATACTTCGGTCCGAAAACCGAGGCGGGCGCGTCGTCGCTTTTTGAGATAGCGGAGAGCTCCCTGCGGCCGATCGTCTTCCTGGATGAGCCGGCGGCGATTCGCGAGGCGGCTACCAAACATCTCGCCGCAGCGGTCGAAAATTACGAGCGCCACGGGCAAGCGAATTCTCCTCCCGCGGAGCACTATTTCTGGAATCAAGAGCAATTTGCCGCAGCCCTCGAGAAAACCTCGCAAGTCAATCTTGAACATCTCGCGCTGGGCATTGGCTCGCATCCGCAATTTGAAATTCCCTCGCGGCTCAGCGCCCGCTTTCACGGCGACGTGGTCGCCTGCATGAGCGAGGTGAAATCGCAACTGGCCGGAGGCGGCCGCGTTTTCCTGACCGCCGCCAGCACCGGCGAGCTCGAGCGCCTCGCCGATATTTGCCGTGAATATGAGGTGCCCTACGTCCTCGGCGAATCCGAAGACGCTGCCGCGGGATTCACCGCCGAGACCGCGCAGGAATCCGCGGGCCTATTGCTCATGCGCTCTCCTTTCGCGGACGGCGTAGCTTTTCCCGAAGCCAAGGTCACCTTGTATGGCAACGCCGATCTTTTCGAGGTCACGCCTGCCCTCGAGCGCCCCGGCAGAAAAATCCGCACCTCCGGTTTCTTTAGCGACTTTGCCGAATTAAAGCCGGGCGATTTTGTCGTGCACGTCGACCACGGCATCGGCCAGTTCGAAGGCCTGCGCCAGATCGAATCCGACGGCCGCCGCGGCGAATTCATGCTCCTGCGCTACGCCGAGGACTCTCGCCTCTACGTCCCGTTAGAACGTATGGATCTCGTCCAAAGCTATCGCGTCGTGGAAGGCGCTCATCCTTCGCTGGACAAACTCGGCGGCACCGGTTGGAACACCCGCAAAACGCGCGTGCGCAAATCCTTGGAGGACATGGCCGACCAACTACTCGCACTGTACGCCGCGCGGAAGACGGCGGAAGGCCTGGCATTTTCTCCCGACGGAAATTTCCAGCGCGAATTCGAAGATGCATTCGAATTCGAGGAAACCACCGACCAAAACGCCGCCATTGCCGACATTAAGAAGGATATGGAAAACCCCACTCCGATGGACCGCCTGCTCTGCGGCGACGTTGGCTACGGCAAGACCGAAGTGGCCATGCGCGCAGCCTTCAAAGCCGTTGCCGATTCCAAGCAAGTCGCCGTCCTGGCGCCCACTACCGTGCTCGCGTTCCAGCATTACGAAACCTTCAAGCGCCGCTTCTCCGCCTTTCCCGTGCGCATCGAGATGCTCAGTCGCTTTCGCACCGCTTCCGAGCAGAAGCAAATTCTGGCCGCCCTCGAAGCAGGCAAGGTCGATATTGTGATCGGCACCCACCGTCTGCTCTCCAAGGACGTGCGCTTCCAGGATCTCGGATTGATGGTCGTCGACGAAGAGCAGCGTTTTGGCGTCGCCAATAAGGAGCGCCTCAAAGAAATCCGCAAGAACGTGGACGCGCTCGCTCTCTCCGCGACGCCGATCCCGCGCACCCTGCACATGTCGCTGGTCGGCTTGCGCGATATGTCCCTTATCGAAACGCCCCCGCGCGACCGTTTGGCTATTCAAACCGTGGTCGCGCCATTCAATGAAGAATTGATCCGCAGCGCCATCGAAAACGAACTGGCCCGCGAAGGACAGGTCTATTTCATTCACAACCGCGTCGAATCCATCTATTCGCTGGCCACCCTGGTCAACAAGCTTGCGCCGAAGGCGCGCGTGGTTGTCGCCCACGGACAAATGGGCGAAAAGGAACTCGAGAGCGTCATGCTCAAGTTCATTCGCGATGAAGCTGACGTCCTCGTCGCCACCACCATCGTCGAAAATGGACTGGACATTCCGCGCGCCAACACCATGCTCATCAACCGCGCCGACCGCCTCGGCCTCGCCGAACTCTACCAACTCCGCGGGCGGGTCGGCCGCTCGCACCAGCGCGCCTACGCTTATCTTCTCGTTCCGCCGGAAACCACGCTTTCCGACATCGCCCGCAAACGCCTCGCCGCCATGAAAGAATTCAGCGAACTCGGCGCCGGCTTTCGAATCGCCGCCCTCGATCTCGAACTCCGCGGCGCAGGTAACATGCTCGGCCGCCAGCAGCACGGCCACATTGAAGCCATCGGCTTCGACCTCTACTGTCAAATGCTGGAGCGTGCAGTTTCCAAACTAAAAGGCGAAGAAGCGGCCCCCGAATTGCGCACTACGCTCAGCCTGGGCTTCGACGTGCGCATTCCACACGATTACATCCCCAGCGAAAATCTTCGCCTGCGCACTTACAAACGCATTTCCTCCATCTCCACCGACGAAGAAAAGCTCGACGTTCGAAAGGAACTCGCCGATCGCTTTGGCCCGCCGCCAGGCAGCGTGGACAACCTATTGGAATATGCCGTTCTCAAGTCCATGAGCGAGCGCCTGCGCATTTCCTCGATTGAGCGGCAGGGCAGCAAGATCGCCATTCGTTTTCATCCAGAGACGCCGATCGATCCCGCCGCCTTGGTCTCCGTGGTGCGCTCGCGCAAGGGCATCAAGCTGGATCCCAGCGGCGTCCTGTGGATGGAAGTCACCCGCGGCGAGCAGCTCTCTGCCGCGGTGAGAAACGTATTGCTCAGCCTTCGCGGCAAGGGCTAAACTGGTGTTGTGAGGAAAGTAATGCGTAATCTGATTTTACTCGCGGCCTTCTGCGCCGCCTTGCCGCTGGCCGCTCAGGACCAACCCGCCTCGTCATCCCAGCAGCCCGATAAGCCGCAGGCTCCTGCGCTGGAAAAGCCCGAAATGGCTGCTCCCGAACCGGAGAAAAAGCCGGAAGCGAAAAAGCCGCCCGAGAAACCTGCTGAGCTGAAAAAGCCTGAAATCGCGTCCACCAAAACCGTCGAAGAAATCATCGCTCGCGTCAACAATGAAATCATTACTCACTCTGAGTACGAGAAAGCCCGCGTCGCCGCCGAGGAAGACGCGCGCCAGGAATGCCAGGGCAAGTGCACGCCGGAGCAGTTGCGCGCCGATATCGAGGACCGCCAGAAGAACACCTTGCGCGACCTGATCGATCAATCACTGCTGGTTCAGCGCGGCAAGGACATGGCAATCAATGTCGAACCCGACGTCATAAAGAAGCTCGATCAGCTTCGCCAGCAAAACAAGATCGACAGCATGGAAGATCTGGAGAAAGCCGTTTCCGCTCAAGGCACCAATTGGGAAGATTTCAAGAACAATATTCGCAACGGCATTCTGACCCAGCGCGTCATCAGCCAGGAAGTGGGCTCGCACATCAACATCGGCAGGGATGAAGTCGAGAAGTATTACAACGAGCACAAAGCGGAGTTTGTCCGCCCGGAGCAAGTGGCCCTGCGTGAAATCGAAGTAAGCACGGAAGGCAAGAAGGACGAGGAATTGCCAGAGCTGAAGAAAAAGGCCGAAACCGCACTAAAGCGCGTGAAAGATGGCGAGGACTTCGGGGAAATCGCCAAGCGCTTTTCCGATAGCACCACCGCCAAGCAAGGCGGCTTTTTGGGCGTGTATAAGCGCGGCGAGCTCTCCAAAGAATTGGAAGAAATCGTCTTCAAGATGAAGAAAAACGAACTCACCGATGTCATGGACACCAAGCAGGGCTATCTTGTCCTGCAAGTCCTGGAGCGCTACGAAGCCGGTGAGCAGCCGCTCAACAAAGTGGAAAACGAAATCACCGACCATTTGTATTCTGAGCGCATGGAACCGGCCCTGCGCACTTATCTGAAGACGCTGCGCGAGCAGAGCTACGTGATCATCAAGCCGGGCTACCAGGAAATAGCCGGCGGCGGCAATTCGGAAATCCAGGAAGTCAGCGCCACTCCCGAGGCCAGCAAGAACAAGAAGGGCCACAAAAAGTATCTCTTGTTTGGAAAGAAGACGGCTTCCAGCCAATCGTCCGGCACATGAAGACGGCTTACGTCACCGATCTCCTCTCCGAACAGAACATCACCAGTTTCTTCCTCGTACATGAAAAGGAATTGCGCAACACGCGCGAGGGCCGCGCCTACCTTCGCCTCGAGCTCGGCGACCGCAGCGGCACCATCGAAGCGCGCATGTGGGACCAGTTTGAAAACGCCGCCAAAGACATCAACCGCGATGATTTCGTCAAAGTGCAGGCGCGCGTCGAGCTCTACAAGAATCGGCCGCAGCTCGCCGTTCTGCAGATGCGCGTTGCTAAGCCAGAAGAGATCGAGCTGTCCGATTATCTGCCCCATACCACCGCCGACGTCGAGAAAATGTTTGGCGAGCTGCGCGGCTACGCGGAGTCCCTTTCGAATCCTTGGCTCAAGCAATTGGTCCTCGGCATAATCGCCGACCCCGAAACTGCCCGCTGCTACAAACGCGCCCCTGCCGCCAAAGTCATGCACCACGCCTTTCTCGGCGGGCTGCTCGAGCACGTCATTTCGCTCTGCGGCATGGCTCGTCGCGTCGCCACGCATTATCCCGAGCTGGACATCGATCTCTTGCTCACTGCGTGTATCCTGCACGACGTGGGCAAGCTCGAAGAGCTTTGCTACGAGCGCGCTATCGGTTACACCACGCCTGGCCAGCTTCTCGGGCATATCGTCATGGAACTCGAAACGGTTACGCGTGCGATCGACAAAATCCCGGGTTTCCCCGCACCGCTAAAAACGGTGGTGCAGCATCTGCTCATCAGCCACCACGGCCAATACGAATTCGGCTCGCCCAAGCTCCCCATGATTCGCGAAGCCATGGTGTTCCACTACCTCGACGACCTCGATTCCAAGCTGGCCGCCGTCCGCGTTGCATTAGCCAGCCCCTCCGGCGACGAGGAGTGGTCCGCCTACAGCAGCGCCCTCGGCCGCAAATTTCTAAAGCTCGATGCATTCCTCAAGCCCGCCGCTCCCGCCGCCCCGGAATCCGCCAGGCTTGCCGAGGCTAAGCCGCAAACCCAGAAGCCAGCCCCATCGGCATCCAGTGCCTCGGGCACACCGCCCGCTCGCACAACAGAAGCCCCCAGTTTTCTCCGCAAGCTTTTCTCCTAGGAGCAGCACACCGGGGCAAAAACCGCATTCCTCCTACGGCGGGGCAAGCCTCAAAACCGCAGGGATGCGGCACTCAAAGGCCTTTTTTTTGAGAATTGAGACGCGGCCAGGGGGCCGGTGTCAGAAGCTTGCAACCGCCGCGGTTTCGGTGGGACACGTTTCGAATATCGGCAGCAGCCGGGCCATTTCCAACGCTCGCGTCAAGTTCGGGCGGAGATGACACAGCTTGAGGCTTCCGCCTTTGGCTTTTGTCTTGCGCTGCATTTCGATGAGCGCGCCGAGGCCCGCGCTGTCGACATAATTGACATGCTCCAGATTAATGACGATCCGTGTGGCGCCGGATGCGAGGAGATTGTCGACCATGGTAAGCAATCCGCTGCTCTCCTGGCCGAGGGCAAGACGCCCGTTGAGCGCCAGAAGGTAGATTCCGTTCATCTCCCGCTGCGTTATTTCCAAAGGCATCGACGTTTGCCTCCCCCCCAAAAACGATTCAAGATCCATTACACGGATTCGCGAAGGCATCCATAATAGCCTGCGGATTCCCGATAGCGAAAGAAATAGTCGAGGCCAGAAATCAGAATCTGTCCCCACACCCCGTCAGACATGCCAATGGGCCGCGGCGTACAGCCACTTCACTTTTCGACGCGTGGTTTAATGATGCGCAAAAGCATCGCGGTTTGATTCACTCCGTAGGGATCAGCGAACGCTCCGCCTGAAAACCATGCTGAGAAGTTCCCGAAAACAATGCCACTGGCGCAGAGTACCCAAGCGAACCAGTGATGACGATGGTTGAACACCATCAAGAGAACCACAGCCCATGACGCGGTGTGCACCATTGCGAGAAAATACTGCCATGGTGCCGCCCACCATTGCTCGATGGCGAAGTATTTGCTGAGAACTTCATACCACCAGTACCATTCATTATCGGCGATACTCTTGGGCAAGAAGAAATCTTGTACGAACTTCTGTTGTGCTGCCTTCTGTTGCGCGTCGTGTATTTGTTCCGCCTTCTTCACCTCCGCATCATGCACTTCCTTAAAGTAGAGGTCGTCAGTGGATGGTGCTAAGTCATCTCCAAGAAATGTTCTGGCCATGCGGCGCCAGTGGAGATTTCTCCAAGGTGTGGGTACCGTGATAAGTTTTTTTCCGACTGTATAACCGAATAAGTATCCTAGAAAATAGCCGTTATAGCTGATCAGTAGATTAAGGAGCAGTCCCGCGATATAGGACACGAAAATGGCAACTGCAATTCGCGACCGATAACCCAAGAACGGGCTTGAGAGAAGTATTTCAGCCAGTCTGGGATTGAGAGCAAGAGTTCCAACGGCGAGTATCGCGCCAGGAACGATCGGTGCCACTACCTCCAAAATACCCGAATAGGTAACCTGCGAAAAATCCAACTTTATATCTGCCATTCCGACCTTCCTGCCCGGCAGATTCTACCGTATCTAGACAGCAAAATAGTCATCGGCAAATCACGCCCAATGGACTAACGCTGCCGATGTTTATGTGGCATACGGATCAGATTTGAACGGTTTGGGCGGGCGGCAAATAGATTTACGTCGCGGGCCTCTGCTACTCGCCTTTGGGTACAAAGGGAAGAAGACGTACCTTGTTTTCCATACGATGCTCTAATAGACGAACCGTAAGATAACGTCTTGACAGGGCTCGGGACAGTCTGCTAGGGTTTATGGCGGAGGCGGATCATGAAGCTTCTAGAAGGCACTCCACAAGAGATCGCAGAGTATCAGCGCATTACTGGGCAGGTGCCTACAGCTCAGAGGGCCGTGGGCGCGACAACCGCTTCTGGCGGCAATCTACAGATATGGAATGAAGCAACCGCAAATGCTTTTTGGCGGTCACTCGACCCTAACCGCAACGGTGGAATGCAAAAGAAACTCCTGCGCTTCATGATAAAGAAGGAGGACGGGCGCGCTACGCCGGATGAACTGCTCAAATACCTTAAAATCAATAATAAAGTTTTGCGCGGCCCGCTGGCCAATATTACGCGCAATGCTCGCCGCGAGACCGGCTACGACAAAGCTCTAGTTGTCGAGTGGGCGACTGACAGAGGTGGCTACTATTATATTCCAGAACCACTTTTGGCCTTGCTGAAACAGATCGACTGATACGTCGGATGAGGCAGCCCTAACCTAGAACTTCATCCTTGCCTTGACGCCCGCGATCTGAATAGGGACACAGTTGAACTTTTTAGCCAACCGATAGACATTGCCATTGCCCCTGTTCACCTCTATTCGAATCGCCCGTTTTTCAGTGTCACTCAGGTTTCGACGCTTTCGCCTTATATAGTTCTGCAAATTGCCCATCAGGCCTCCTAACACCGCTCCATCCTCTAATCATCACGCAGTCCCTCCTAAACGGCAAGACTGGGGCCGGGGGACTGGGACCGGCGGCGGACGGGGCGTTTTCTGAGATTTACATGACAAGGCTCGATTGGTTCGTGTTTACTCAGAGGTTGGGCAAAGGGGAACCTCCTGTCTGCCCCCATCTCTCCCCATCTCCCTAAAGTGGGAGTATCATTCGGAGCTCGTGAGAGCCTCGCGGACTATGCCCGGACTCTCTGCTACCCGACCGGACGTTACCGTATGGACCTTATATCTAAGAATCTGAAATGGGCCGGTAGTCTTGTATCCGCTCTACTTATCGCTGGTATTTTGCTCGGCGTTCTAATTTATCTTAGGGATCCACTGGCGTGGCTATCCACCGCTCTCGGGCTAACGGCTGGATGGGCAGCCGGATTACTGCTCGCCCCTTACGAAAGCGAACAGGAGCGATTTAGAGAATATGCAAAGCTCGTTTCGGTCTTCATAACGGGGTATCTCGTATCGAAGATAGATCGTCTCATTGAGTTATGGTTTGACCCAGAGCATGGCCCCATGTTGCTACGTCCCCTGGTTGCTGATCGCTTACTGCTTTGCATCACCAGTTTTCTGTTGGCTGTAGTATGGACTTACGTTGCGAGAAAGTATTTCAGTTTTGGTGCAGGTTCCGGACAACCACCAAAACCGAAATGAACAGGCCGATGGTCGTGCCTTAATCCGAAAAAAGACTTTGGGTGGCCTTCTCCAATTTCTATTTTCTAGTTGGTTGCTGGCGGGCCACGTCGTAGTTCCAAAAAAACGCCGTCGGGTGGGTATATACTTCTGACCGTTTTTGAACCAAAAAGGAGACTCCGGCCCAGATAGAGCACGCGAGCTTAGGCCTGGCATCGCATGCACACAACCGTCCACATGCACAGAACCACTCTCGCCACATTTTTTGAGATCTCGCGCACGGCGGTTTCGATGTGCGGCGCCGGCATCCTGCTTTTCCTTGTTGCGCTGTGGGCTGCGAAGAGCGATATCGCGCGGGCCGGTGGCCTGGACAAGATCGTAGCCTTGACCAATTTGTGTTTCGCCATCCCCTTGGGGGTCTTCGGCGCGGAGCATCTCTCGGCCGCGAGATTCATCATGCTCGCGGTGCCGTCGTACATGCCGTGGCGTTTGTTTTGGGCGTATTTCGTGGGCTGTGCGCTGCTGTCCGCGTCGTTGAGCATTGCCACAAAAATTCAGGTGCGCTGGTCCGGCCTGCTGTTCGGGATCATGATGTTTCTTTTTGTGGCGATGATACACATCCCGCGAGTGCTGGCCAACCCAAGGGACAGGATTGCATGGGTGATTGTGTTCCGCGAAATGTCATTCGGGGGCGGAGGCTGGATTCTTGCGGGAAACGCAATGAGCGAACAAGGCAGGAGCAAGCTCATAACCGTGGGCCGCGTGTTGATCGCGATCGCCGCCATATTCTTTGGCGTCGAGCATTTTCTGCACGCAGCGGGATGCCCTGGAGTCCCGCTCGAAAAACTGACGCCCGCGTGGATTCCGGGGCGCTTGCTCATAGGCTATCTGACGGGCGCAATTCTTCTCGTTGCTGGTGCGAGCATTCTGCTGGCCAGGAAAACCCGGATGGCGGCAACGTATCTCGGTACCTGGATTGTGCTTCTGGTCTTGTTCATTTATGGGCCGATCCTGATCGCGCAGTTGTCCGACCCGAGCACCGCGGTCAAGGTTGAGGGGATCAACTACTTTGCGGACACGCTGCTGTTTGGCGGTGCCATTCTCGCGCTCGCCAGCGCCACGCCACGCACGGATTGAACGACGCCCGCTAACTTCGCTCAGGGCAGGCGGATGGCAGTGGGTTGCCTCAGGGGCTAAAGCGCTTGATGGCAAGCGAATTACGCTGGGGCTAGAGGCCGACAACCGGATCACCGCACGGATTCACCTCGAAACGGGTTGACTGGGGAGCGAAGGGCGCAGCTTGCCGGCGGCGAGGGCGTCGAGGACGCGGAGGCGGGCGGCGAGTTCGGCAGCGGTCAAGCGGCGCTCGCGGTAGAGGCGGCGGAGAAAATCCTCGGCCGGCTCTTCCCCTTTCTGCGAGTTGCATTCCATACAGCTCGATACCAGATTGCGGTAGGAATTGCGGCCATAGCGCGCCTGCGGCACGACATGGTCCAGGCACTGCACTGTCTTCGGAGTGCGGCGCAAACAGTAGAAGCATTGGCCGCGCTCGCGGGCGTGGATGGCCTTTCGCAGCGGCTCATTCTTCAGAAAGTCCGCCTCCTCGATGTTAACTGGTGCGCGGGCCGCACCGTCTTCGCTGGCGCCGGCCCCGCTTTCGATTCGATTCAGCCTCACGGCGCGAATCTCTTCGGGCAGGCGCACCTCCACAACATGTCCGGCTTTGCTGCGCCGGACCACCCGTAAAGCGCCGTACGCGGCTAGCCGACGCACGGCCTTGCGTACTGTCCACGTGCACAGCCGGATATTGCGTCCCAGCCGCATAAGGGAAAACCGGAGGCGGAGTTTCCCTTCCAGGCGGCTGTGACGCAGGAGATGCGAATAAACCGCGCGGTCGATGACCGATAGGCGGAGGCGGGGGACGACTTGATCTTCCAGTTGTTTCCAGACAAGTGCAGCGTTCGGTTTTTTGTTTTTCATGTTGGGTCCAGAGTTGGAATTCGAGGAGTTGAAAGTCGAAAATTAAGAGTTCACAGGTAAGAGACAAGGACAGGGACTTAACACAGAGAACACAGAGCCCGGAGCACGGGGGCCACAGAGAAGAAAGAGGTTGCTGACCGCCGATAGGGTCGGGATTTTCCGAGCGAAAGTTAAGACTTGAAAGGAAAAAAAAGAATTTAACGCAGAGGCCGCAGAGGTCACAGAGAACACACCGCAAGACCAGAAACTAACGCGGAGACCCCGAGAACCTAGAGACGGGTACGGAGGAGAATGCGGCGTAAAAAAGAAAAAGGGCGAAACCGCGGTTTGCCCGCAGATTCACCCGAGAGTTACTGTACCAAAACTAATTTTACTTGGCAAGGCTTTTCAAGAAATGGTAGTGGGTCGGTTTGAATTTTGACCCTATTGTCGCGATCAAGAAAATTCAAAACGGAACCGCTACCTAAGAAATTTTAATGCAGCGAGGACCATGGAAACGAATTGCGCATCATCTTGCTACGCCGCACACACAAGCCCTAAACTGGAATCCATGATTCCGGCCTCCTACAGCGTGCGCGACCTGACGATCCGTCCCGGCACGGTGCTGGCTCCCATGGCGGGCGTCACGGACACATTATTCCGCCGCGTCATTCGCGGCCTGGGTGGCTGCGGGCTGCTGATGACGGAGTTCACCAGCTCGGAAGGCATCACGCGCAGCGCAAAAAAAACCTTGCGCTATCTCTATTTTCAGGAAGACGAGCACCCGATCACTGCGCAACTTTTCGGAGCCGACCCTGAAGTAATGGCCAAAGCGGCGCGCATGGTCGAAGACCTCGGCTACGACGCCGTAGACATTAACCTCGGCTGCCCGGCAAAGAAGGTCGTGAAGTGCGGAGGCTCCGGGCTGCTGCGCGACATGCCGCTGCTCGAGCGAATCTTTCGGGCGGTGCACGCGGCCGTGAAAATTCCGCTGACCATCAAACTGCGCGCCGGTTGGGACGAAAACTCCATCGTCGCGGTGGATGTCGCCAAGCTGGCCGAATCCGTTGGCGTCGAAGCTATCGCGGTCCACCCGCGCACGCGTATGCAAGGCTATGCGGGCCAGGCCGACTGGAACATCATCGCCGCCGTCAAGCAGGCGGTACGTATCCCCGTTATTGGCAATGGCGACATCAACGCGCCGGAGGACGCCGAGCGGATGGTGCAGCAGACTGGCTGCGACGCGGTGATGATTGGGCGCGCGGCGGCCACCAATCCCTGGATTTTTCCGCAAATGCAGCAATACGCCGCCGCTGGCCGGTATGACACGCCCACAGACACAGATCGCCACCAGTTACTTTCCGGCTACTATCGGGAAATTAATGCTGCCAACCAGCCCGATGCTGTGGGAAAAATGAAGCAGTTCGCTTGCTGGTTTTCGCATGGCGTGGGGAACGGCGGCGAGCTGCGCAGAAACGTACACGCGGCGCGAACACCCGGTGAAGTGCTGGAAAGCGTCGAACGCTTTTTCGAGCACCGCGCCAGCGTACGGGGGGACGATTCCGAACCAGTCGGGATCGCCAGAAACGAGGACCCAGCCCATGGTCCCAGCAGCGGAAGTGTCCGTAGCGAAGCAGCGCTCCGAACGTAGGATTTGCGTCCGCCTGCCGCTCAAGGTCCGCGGCCGCGATGCCCGCGGGATTTGCTTCGAGGAAGAGACATCCAGCGAAAATCTGTGCCGCAACGGAGCCGCCTTCGTCACGCGCTTTGACGTGGCCATCGGCTCTGACCTGGAGATTCGCATCCCGTTCTCGCGCTACGCCTCTCGCCGCAGCCCGCGAATCGATCAGACAGAAAAGGATTTCGCCACCTACGGGCGAGTTGTCCACGTCGCCGAGTCCCAGCAACCGGGTGAGCGCCTGATTGGCGTGCAGTTCACGGGTCCCCGTTTCCAGCGAGTCTTCCGCTCCGAATCCGCTGCCTGAACCGTTTTCGACATGCCGCTTTAATGGGATTGCTGCCCACGCGACCGCAAGATTCCCGCGATATCCACTGCTATGCCGAACGAAAAAGTGTTTAGTCGCAGAGGTATGCTGCGGCTGTAGTCGGCTTCCAGGTCGATGGCCTTTAGCTGTTTGGGCTTGAATTCTGCGCTGGCGTTGAAGCCGTTATCGCGCGCGAGGCTGGCGTCTCCGGTCGACACGCTGGAATTCAAGTAGTTCTTACGATTGTTTGTCTTCCCGCTGGAAGCGCATTTTGCACCGGAGCGGCAACGAAACACACGACTGATCAACGTTTGCGTTCCCCACGGCGCCACGTCGTAGGCGGAGGCAGAAAGACTGACCGGGCCGGCGTCCGCTTGCGTGCCCGCCTCGAAGGCCGCGTTGTAGCCGAAGGTCATGAAGGCACGCCGGAAATGTTGTGTATCCGGAACGGAGTTGCCCACGCTGCCGTCAATGTACGGAGTGAAATTGCCCCACCCGTGCTCGATATGGTTAGACCAGTTCCATGTGGCATGGCCGGTGCTGAAGCCTTTGCTCTTATCTCCAGTCGGCGCGCCGAGGTGGATCGTCGAAGCGTAGTTGGTGGATTTTCCCGGCAGAAAAAATCGTATGTTCGCTCCCAGATCGCCAAGGCCGGTGCCCGATACGGCTTGCGGATTCTTTCCCTTGATCGCGGTTGGCGTGCCCACGAAGAAATAAGGAACGCCCAAGTCGATACCGAAGCGATGCGAAAAGTTGTAGCCCGCACCGGTGGCCAGGTCAAAAACTTTGCCGTCGCTGCTGGTGCTTCCTTCAAAGCGCGTCCCCAGCGTCCAGCCGGGATAAAATCCCGCGCTGTCCTGGCTAGTCGGTCCGCTGGCCGCTGGATTGGGAGTCTGCGCTGCGTTCGGACGGCAAAATGAGAGCAGCAAAAACAATCCCGCGATGATTCTGGTGGATTGGATGACCAATGTTCCCCCCGGTGAAATCCCGAGAGGCCAGAATCAAACATGGCGCAAAGACTGGCAATGGTACCGGTGTCCAAGCTATTAACGAGGATCTGACGCGTCACTCGTGCGCAGCCAGATTGGCGCCACGTTCGGCCAGCAATTGCCGCAAGATGGATCGGTGGCATCGAGTCTCATCCACGCAATAGCATCCCACGGAAAAATCAGTCTGATGCGATAGCGACGCTAGAAGGTCGAGAATCCTTGCGGTATCTGGCGCATTCATTTCCGAGCGGTATTTTCGCTCAAACCTGGACCACGATTTCTCGTCGTGCGCCGCCTTTGCTTCTTTCACCAGCTTTTCGCTGGGTGCGAGATTGGGCAGCCAGACATCGTAAAAATCTCTCTTGGCGAATTCGGACTTCGGCACTCCGCGCGGCGGTCTGCGAACGGTGCCGACGCGCAAACCCTCCTTAGCTTTTCGGGGAGAGCCAAGCCTGACGATACTGATCGCCATCGACGTTGCGGTATCGCGCTACTTGCCGCGCAGGATCACTTCGCCTTGCCCGACCATCTGGTCATTCAGCCAGATGCGATACTTGTACGCACCGTCTTTTGTCCCCACGCGGGGCGGACCGCTTAGCAGGCGCATCCCGGCGGGCGCCTGAAACACGTTGGACGAAAACGGGCAGCGGTTCACATCAAATTCCACGCGCAGATTTCCCGCATCCGAAATCCACGAAACCTGGTCGCCCGCATCCAGCACCACCGCTTGCGGGATCAATCCCACTAACACCGGCCGTTCCGCCATTTCCCCTCACGTTCTTGATAACGGGCTCGGAGAAGTTAAAGGCCTCAGGTCCAAAGGCGGACCTGAGCTACAGGTTAGGTCGCTAACGCTTTTTCGTATTGGCACTAGTCTGCCGCAGCGATAGCGCACCGACCTTCTATGCCCGACATCACTTCAGCGCCACCTCAAACTCCCGAGCCACCTTCTTCGGCGCCGCGTTGCACCAGGCGGCTGCCATTGCGGGCTGCAACACCTTCTTTGTAGCCGCCCGCAATCGCACGCTGGTGGCGCCGCCGCGCCCCCAACCGCCCTTCACCGGCACAAATACATCCCCGTCTGCGCTCACAAACTCTTCCTGCTGCTCCGGAGTCAGCTTCACCATCCCCCATTTCTCGTCGGGATAAGCCAAAGTCGCAAACAGCTTCCCGCCGCGCACCCGAAAATCCGGATGCTTCATGTGCGAGCTCTCCACGGTCTGCGGAAAGCTCAAAGCCAGGCGCCGAAACTGCTCCGCCGTCACAACAACCCCCATCGCGTCCGGAACGATAACACATCCCCATAGCAACACCGTACGGGTCTTAGAGTCCCGAGAGCGTGAAGATTTGATCGGCGAATGACTCGATCATCGGGCGGCGCGCCAACTTGTCTCGCCACGCTTGCGGAATCGCGTCTTCACCATAATAGGCACCCGCGAGCTGGCCGAAGACTGCGCCCGTCGTATCGGCGTCGTCTCCCAGGTTGACGGCCAGCAGACATCCAGTGCGGAAAGAATCGCTGCGCGAAAAGGCCCACAGGGCTGCTTCCAGACTCCTTACTACGTAACCGCTGCCCTCGATCTCAGGCGGCTCGCGGTGCTTGTAAGAACCCAAAGCAATCTCCTCAATCTCAGGACAGAGCGGGGATTCCTCCCAGTAGCCTTCCGCCGTGGAATAATGAGGGGACAGCAGCTCATCCTTGGACGCGCCGTTCACCGCCCCAGCGAGCAGCCCACCCATATATCGGCAGGCGTCTATGGCAGTTGTCGCGCCATGCGTCGTGCGAGAGCTTTCGCCCGATCGATCCATTGCTTCGTGATGCCGGCGCGCATAGAAGAGAGGCACAGGTGCCAGGCGCATCAGAGAACCGTTCCCGGCAGTATCAGGATCGCAAGGACCGCAATACGGCTGATGTGTTCTCCGGAAATTTCCCAGCGCTTCGCTGACCGTATTTCCAATGTCAAAGACGCGTCCGTTGCTGCTATGGTGGCCTTTCGTCGCCCATTTTGTGTAACGCTCCAGTTGATCTACAGGGTCGAAGCCTCGTTTTTCGATGAGGCTTTCCGCCAGGCACAGCGCCATGGACGTGTCGTCGGTCCATTCACCTGCCGCAAGACGGAAAGGACCTCCACCGACCATGTCGTCGATCTTGCGGAATGTTCCTGGGGGACGAAATTCCAGAGTTGTGCCCAAGGCATCGCCCGCGGCCAGACCGAGCAATGCTCCACGAAATCGGGCTTGTTGGTTCATGATCGTAAATCAAATCTCCCCCGCCTTCACCCACCCCGGCACTTTCTCCTCCATCGAGCCATCCCTATCCTCTCCGGACCGCCGGAGGCAATTTCGATCGGATCAACGACTCTACCTGGCTCCAAACCTTCGGATCGCACTCGATCTCGATGTGCTCTTTCCAGAACAAGCTGGCGTACCAGGGATATCCCTCGCACTTGACCGGGCTTGCTTGATAGTCGAACTGGAAGTTCCCCAGAATCCGCGTGTGCGCCGCATCCGCCGCTCGGATTTCGCGCCGGCCATGCAGCAGGCCGCTGGGCTGGTAGAAATTGGCGGCTTCGGTCACGTTGCCGGGAATGACCATGTCGTCCTCGCCGATTTTGGCCACGCTGTCGACCTGAATCGTGAGCAGGACCGGAATCCCGTCTTTTCCCAGTTCGCGGGCCAGAGTTACCGTTTCCGAGGCACCCCAGCTAGTTCCGTAAATGACGATTCGCGCATTCCGCTTCTCTTCCAGCGTAAGCTGTCCGTCCTGCTTCGTGTCGAGAAGGCGCAGAATCTCCTCATGCGCCTCTTTCCCGCGCCGATTCTCGAAAACCTGCACATGCACGCCCGAAGGGTAATCCGCGCGGAGATGCGCCGCCAACTGCACCCCGCTATGCACCATATTGTCGTGCCGCACCCTCCCGCCCATGAACCCAACAACAATCACCGGCGGCGCAGCCGAAGTCTTCTCCGTGGGGTTCGCAAGTGTCGAGATTGCAAGCCCAGAAACATCCGCCAAAAGAAATAATGAGAGAGCCCGAATCAACCAAATCATCTTCCACTGCCTCGATCACCTAAAATCGCGCCCCGCGCGATAACTCCTTATGGTTTGTAGCGGCGAGCTTATCTCGCCATCTTCCTGCACTTCGTAGCCGCGAGTTTATCTCGCCATCCTTCTCTCTTTCTGCCAACCTGTTTTCGCGTCCGGCTTCCACGGCGGAACAAACGGTGTGGAAACGACCGGCACGTTCGGCCAAGGAAACATAAATGATCCCGAATGAGGCCACTCCTCTGCCCGCTGTACCAAACCAGCGCGAACCGGATTCAAGAACGCATACAACGATGCCGCATCAAGCGACTCTCCATCGACCAATACATGGTCGTAGAATCCCTTCTGCCAAAGCTTCGCAATGCCCAACTTCCTCGTTGCTCGCGCCGCCAAACTCTTGAAGGCCTGCATGAATCTCGGAAGGCTGGAGGAATCACTCTCTCCGATCACAACAAGATGGAGATGATCCGGCATGAAGCAATACGCATTGACATTGAAGGGATGCGACCCGCAGCTGGCAAGGAGGACGGGAAGCACTCCCTCTAAAAGCAGCCGCTCGGCAAGGATTTTGCGGCGCTCGTTCGCGCATAGCGTCAAGAAATAAGCATGGCGGCCCCGATAGGAGTCCGGCCCAAGCCGATTTCGCTTTCGTTGAAAATCCGGCATGCCAATGCCGCGATTCTACGCCCGGGTCAGGAAAGATGGCGAGATAAACTCGCCTCTACAAAGTCTTGACCAGCAATCCCTCGTCCTCCGATGTTTTTGGGACGTGTCCCGCAGTTTGTAGCGGCGAGTTTATCTCGCCATCCGAAAATCCGACAAATTCGTAAGCTTCCGTCCCCGCAGCATCACATAGAACTCCGAGTTCTCAATCTTCTCCCTATCCAGAACCAAAACCGCGTCGACTCCAGCACCGTGTTATACTCGCCGTAATTATCGACAAAGATCTACCCGGTCAGCAAGGAGGGAACATGGGAATCGTGGGCCTATACGGTTTACGGTGGCCGAGGAACAAAGAAAATTTGGCAGACCTTAAGAAGGTGATGGGCAAGCGCACCGGACTTTATGTACTTGCTAACGGTTCAATGCCTCTCTACATCGGAAAAGGGATCGTTTCTCGCCGGGTCCGGGCCCACAACCATTCTGGAGGATCGAAAAGTAAATACTGGAATTATTTTTCCTGGTTTGAAATTCTAAAGCCAGCGACCAACGGAGAGATAGAAAATCTGTTGTTGCAGGTACTACCCTTCTACGTGAGAAGTCTTAACAAGCAAACTGGTTCACTCGGGAGAGACAACCGGCGGCGGTTTAATGACGAAAATAACACTCCAAAAGTGGTGGACTTCCCGAAATTGCTTCCCAAGAAAAAGAAAAAGTCCAAGTAGGAGGCTGCGCGTGCCGCATCCCATCGCGCTTTTTGCGAAGGGTGCGCTTTTTGACTTTTCCGATCCAACTGTTGGACGGCATCTGGGAATCGTGCTCCGTTTTCATGCCGTTGGCCACTAGCGCCCGACTTGGCAGCAATTGGCTTCGTACTCCTCCCCGAAGCTTCGGCGTAGAGTAGGCTCCTCGTACAACACCACGAAGACGTGCGTTGTGAGAAAGAAGAAGGCCGCATAGCCCAAAAGCGGCAGCGACTCGTAGAAGAGCGCGGCGCTGGCGAGCGCAAGTCCTGCACCGAAGCTTGAAGTATCGCGCGCGCACCTCTTGACCCTCTGTGACGCGCTCCTGTCCGGAGGCTTATCGGCCATTGACCTCGAATATATCGCGTTTGCATTGATCGCATCTGACGGGTTCAACTGGGATGGGGACCAAGACAACACTCTGGCAGAGATCATCAACGACTGGGCCGCCCCTGAAATCAATTACCCACTGCATGTCGAGAATATTCAGCGTTGTCGAGATGCCTCGAGGGCACTGAGAAGTATCCAGATCGACCCGGAGTGGCATCGTGAATCCAAATTGTCGGTTGCGGGTCTGTCCGAGTATGAGCAAAAATTGCGCTCTGCGGGTATCCTATCTTTGCGGCGGGCACCCCGTCCTTGCGGGTTTGGCAAGGGTCGGTTATTCCTTGCTTTTGCCTCGGCCCTCTCAGTCGAGGGATGAATAGTTTGGAAGGTACACAGCCATGACGCAGCGCATCGATACTCCATCGATCGGGGAACTCAATCCTCCTAATCGGCTTATGCTTACTCCGGGTCCGTCGTCGATGGACCCGCGCGTTTACCGCGCGCTCGCCGCTCCCCTGGTCGGCCATCTCGATCCCTGGTTCAAGGGGTGCATGGACGATACGCAGGTGTTGCTGCGGCAGATTTTTCAGACCGAGAACCGGCTGACTATGCCGCTTTCTGCTTCCGGGTCCGGAGGCATTGAAGCTTCGGTGGTGAACACGCTCGAAGAGGGCGATGAAGCCATCATTTGCGTCAACGGAGTTTTCTCGGATCGTATGGCGGTGATTGCGTCCCACACTCCTGCAAAAGTGACGAAAGTGGAGGCGCCTTACGGCAAGGCGGTCGATGCGGAAGATGTGCGGCGGGCGGGCAAGGGTAGGAAGATCAAGATCGTGGGATTGGCGCAGGGGGAAACTTCTTCGGGGGTGCTGACGCAGATCGAGCCGTTCCGCAAAGTGGCCGACGAGCTGGGGGCGCTGCTGGTGGTTGACACAGTGGCATCGCTGGCGGCGGTGCCGCTGCACGTGGACCGCGAACGCGTCGATATTTGCTTTAGCGGGACGCAAAAGGCGATCAGCGCGCCGCCGGGGATGTCGCCCATCACGGTTAGTCCGCGGGCCGAGGAAGTTTTTCGCACTCGCAAGACGAAGGTGCAGAGCTGGTATTTCGACCTGACCACGGCGATGAATTATTGGGGCAAGGAGCGGCTGTATCATCACACGCCGCCGGTGTCGCTGATCTACGCGCTACGCGAAGCGATGCGCATCGTGATGGAAGAGGGCTTGCCAGCGCGGTGGGAGCGCCATCGCGTGAACCAGCTGGCGCTGATCGCGGGCATCGAGGCGCTGGGGCTGGAGCTGCTGGTGAAAAAACCGGCGGAGCGTTTGCCCACGGTGACCGCGGTGATGATTCCGGATGGGATCGATGACGCGAAAGTGCGGAATCAACTGCTGGATGAATTCAATATCGAGATTGCCGGCGGGCTGGGTCCACTGAAGAATAAAATTTGGCGCGTTGGTTTGATGGGGCACTGCAGCCAGAAGCCGTATGTGCTACTGTTCCTGGCGGCGATGGAAAAGGTGCTGATCGATCAAGGGTTGCGCGTGCCAAGCGGCGCGGGAGTCGGCGCAGCGGTCCAGAGTTACACTCACGCGCGTACGGAAGCGGTCGGCGTAAGCAGGTAGACAGCCGGAAAAGAGAGATTCCTCCCTGCGCGGGCCGACCTTCCGCAGGAGCGGAACGGAAGAAAAAGTCGGCCCGCTTCGCTCGGAATGACGGGTCTTTGTGATGACAGCAGGTGCAAGGAGAAGACGTGAGTTCACTTCCAGTTTTGGCCAACAGCGGTGCGATGAGCACATTTGTGGGTGCATTTGATGTGACTTCCAAGCTGACCGGCACCACGTTTCAGTGCCGCTTTTCGCACATGTGGAACGGCATCGCCACACGGCATGCGGACACCATCGACACAAAATTCTTCGTCGACGGCAAAGCAGTGGTGTTGGGCTTGTCACACAAGGCGTTCGTGAAATTTCGCGACCGCACCGGACGGGATCTGACGGATCGCGAAGCGAGTTTTATTGCTGCTGAATTTTTGAGCGAGCGGCTGCAGGAAGAGGATGAACGCGAGCTATACGATGTCCATGAGCAGGACGTGTTGCGGTTGATTGAGCAGATTGGGATTAAGTAAGAAAGAAGATTCCGCCGCACAGCGAACAGTTCCGCAAGACTGAAGAGAGATTCTTCACTTCGCAGCCCGGCGCACACAAAACGTGCGCAGGAAAGAGCCGGGCCGCTACGTTCAGAATGACTGGCTATTTGGGGCGTGAATTACGGCACGGCTGAAGCCGTGCCCTGACGAAATCAAGGTCAGTCGCCGGGTTCTACATGGAACGAGGACAGGCACTGGTGCTTGAGGCCGTCGCGGCGAATGAAGTGAATCACTAAGAACATCAGCAAGCCACCGGCGACCATTACGGCTACGGCGATCTGCAGGCCGAACTGCATATCGTGCAGATCGGAAATTCTGCCGACAAACTGCGGGCCAAATCCTCCCACCAACTGCGTAACGAACATATAGACGCCAATCGAAGTGGCATGCGCGCGGCGGGGCATCATGTCATGAATCACCGCGGTGACCGGTCCGTGGTACCAGGACATGAAGAAAGCGGCGAGCGCGAGGCCGGCGAGAACGAGAGGTTGCTCGTCGGTCTGAATGGCGAGGAGCAGGAACGGCGCGGCGAGAAGAAACGCGACAGCAATGGCGATGATGCGTCCGAAGGCGAAGCGGCGCTGCAAGCGATCGGCGATGAAGCCGCCGAAGAGGACGCCAGCGAGGCTGCAGACCAATCCGATTACCGCGAGAGAGACGGAGGCTTGGCGCAGGCTGAAGTCTTTGTAGGTGACGGCGAAATCGACGCCCCAGGTGATCAGGGAGACGCTGGAAAATGTGATGCAGGTGCCGCCAGCGATCATGGCTAGGAACGCGGGGACGGTGAGCAATTTCAGAATGGGGCAGGTCAAGGAGGCGGGACCGCGGGGCGGTTCTTGCAGGGTCATCACCGCGATCACCGGGAGCAGGCCCACAGCGGCGATCACGAATAGCGCGGACTGCCAACCGTAGCGTGGGCCGATGATGCCGCCGAGAGCTTGGCCGGCGGCGCCGCCCAGGAGCATGCCGCTGGCGAAAATGGCTTGCGCGGAGGCGCGTGTTTCTACGGGAAAGGCGCCGGAAATCATGGATTGCGCGGCGGGGGCGTAGGCGGCTTCGCCAATGCCGACGAAGGCGCGAGCGATCAGCAAAAAGGCGAAACTGCCGGCCAGGCCGCCGGCCAGTGTTGCGAGGCTCCAGCAAACGATTCCGAAAACGATGATGGACTTGCGGCTGAGGCGGTCGGCGAGGAATCCGAAGGGTATGCTGCCGAAGGCGAGGACGAAGAGGAGCCAGGTTTGCAAGGAGCCGAGTTGCGCGTCGCTGACCCCGAGATGCGCGCGCAGCATCGGAATAAGCGGGACCAAAACGAAGCGGGCGGCGAAGTTGACAAAGTTGACTAGAACAAGTACAGCAAGAAGGCGAACTTGATAGGACGTGAGCGGAATGGATTTAGATGACACTCTGAATTGGCTCCGTCGGCGAGGCGAAACGGCTGGGGCGTGCACGAGAGGGCCAAACCGGGAAACGGCCTCGGGGCTGCAGCGTCCGCTCGATCCTATATTGATTATATACCGCGCATGACTTCCATCAATTACCCCACGAAGACCACCAGTGACCGGTTGACTACCGTACTTTCGTACGGGGCGCTGCTCCTGCTGATATACCTGGTGTTTCGAATTGTCGAGCCATTTCTGGAGCCGCTGGCTTGGTCGGGGGTGCTGGCGATATTTTTCTATCCGGTACACGAACGAATCATGCAGCGGCTGCGGCCGAACCGCGCGGCGCTGGTGAGCACGCTGGGAGTGACGCTGCTGTTGATCGTGCCGGCGCTGGTGGTGCTGTTTTATACGGGGCGGCAGGCCATCGACGCGACGGCGCGTTTGCAGGCGACGCTGACCGATCCGGACCGGGCTTTGCAGTCGCATGCGGTGGAGTGGATCCGGCACCAACTCCCGCAGGCCTGGCAAGGGGCGGACTTTTCGCAGCCGTTGCGGCAAGGCGCGGAGCGAATTGCGGCGTTTCTCGCGGCGCGATTGGGCGGGCTGGTCAAGAACCTGTTCACGTTTTTTGTGGATTTGTTCATCTTGATCTTTGCTTTGTTTTTCATGTTCCGGGATGGCGAAGAGATTGTGCGGGGAGTGAGCCATTTGGTGCCGTTTGACGAGGCGATTCAGGAAGACATGGTGCGGGAGTCGCGGGATTTGATTTTTGCGAGCGTGGCGGTGGCGTTGGTAATTGCGCTGCTGCAAGGCGCGTTGGGGGGATTGGCGTTCACGTTGGGGGGAATTTCTTCGCCGATTTTCTGGGCGGTGTTGATTGCCTTTTTTTCGCTGGTGCCGGTGGTGGGGTCGGCGCTGATTTGGGCGCCAGCGGCGCTCTTTCTGGCGTTTACCGGACATTGGGGGCGGGCGATTGCGGTCGTGGTTATTTGCGGGGGCGTGGCGGGAGTGGCCGACAATATTGTGCGACCGTTGATGCTGCGCAATCGAACGCACTTGAATGAACTGCTGCTGTTCCTGGGCGTTTTGGGCGGATTGCAGGTGTTCGGGCTATTGGGGCTGGTGATCGGGCCGACGGTGGTGGCGGCCGCGATGGGAGTGTTTCGCGTGTACGCAGAACATCGCGACCGGCAGGCCGCTCTTCCTGCGTAACACATCGGGCAAATTTACGTTTGGGGCAATCAGCGTGTGCTAGAGTACCCGCCTCAGATGACGGTTAATGGATACAAGCCAGCCGCGGTGCATCCGGAGTTGCCACCGGAGAAGTTGCGGTGGAGGTGTGAGCCGGCGAGGTTGCCGTTTGAGACTACGGCGCAGGCGGAACTGCGCGAAGGATTCATCGGGCAGGAGCGTGCGCTGCGGGCGCTGAAGATGGGCGTGGAGCTCTCCGCGCCAGGGTACAACGTGTTTGTGTGCGGGCTGGCGGGGACGAGCCGCGGCGGAACCATCGCGCACATGATCGAGGAGCTGCATCCCAAAACGAAACCTTCGCTGGACCGCTGCTATGTAAATAATTTCAAGATTACGGACCGGCCGAGATTGCTTTCGCTGCCACGCGGGCAGGCGAATGCATTCAAGAAGGATATGCAGGCGGGGATTGATTTCTTGCGGCGCCGGATTCCGCAGGTGTTCGAGGGCGAACCGTTCCAGCGGCAGAAGGGGAGGATTGTCGAGCGATTCACAGTGCGCGAGAAAGAGTTGATGGACGACTTCACGCGGCGAATTGCGCGCGAACAATTTGCGCTGGGACACATGCAAGTGGGCGCGGTGGCCCTGCCGGAAATTTTTCCGGTGCTCGAAGGGCAGATGGTGCCGATTGAAGACATTTCGAAGATGGTGCATGAGGGGAAATTGGATTCGCCGGTGGCGGAGGAGATCGAGCGCAAGTACGAGCAGTTTCGGCAAGAGTTCACGGTGGTGTACCGGAAGACGCTGACGTTGTCACGGGAGCTGGCTAGCGAACTGAGCTATCTGGAGCAGGAAGCGGCTTCGGTCTTGGTGGATGGAGTGATCGAGGAGCTGAAGGAGAAATATCCGGGTCCTAGCGTGGCGGAATACCTGGAGGAGGTGCGGCACCACTTGCTGGACAATCTCGATCCTTTCAAGGAGCGCGAAGGCGAGGGAGAGCAGGAGGGGCCGGAGCCGCCACCTGACGGCGTGCCGAAACCTCCAGGTGCTCCGGAACGCGATCCGTTTCGCGTTTATGGCGTGAATGTGATCTTGGCGCATGGCGATGAGGATGGATCGCCGGTGATTTTCGAGACAACGCCGACGTACGCGAATTTGTTCGGGACGATCCAGCGTGCTTATGACGCGCGGGGCGGGTGGACGAGCGACTTCATGGATTTGCGCGGCGGCTCGCTGCTGCGGGCGGACGGCGGATTCTTGATTATGTATTCGCTGGAGGCCCTGAGCGAAGTGGGTGTGTGGCGGGCGCTGAAACGGACGCTGAATCACAACCGGCTGGAGATTCAGCCGCTGGAAATGTTTTATCCGTTTGGGGGGAGCGCGCTGAAGCCGGAGGCGGTCGAGATCAATGTGAAAGTGATTTTGATTGGCGACCGGCAATTGTATGAGTTGTTGTACGAGTATGAAGAGGACTTCCGAAAGATTTTTAAGGTGCGCGTGGAGTTTGACGAAGAAATGCACATGAGCGACGGCGTGATCGCGGAGTATGCGGGGCGATTACGGGCACTGTGCGAGAAAGAAGGACTGTCGCCGCTGGACCGCGGAGCGTTCGCGGCGATTCTGGAGTATGGAGTGCGGCAGGCCGGGCGGAGGAACAAGGTTACGGCGCGTTTTGTGGACATTGCGGATTTGGCGCGGGAGGCGCATTACGCGGCGGCGGCGGTTGCGGAAAACGTCGTGCGCGCGGCGCATGTCCGCACGGCGCTTTCGGCGAAGATGGAGCGGCACAACCTGATTGAGACGCGCATTCGAGAAATGATCGAAGAGGGGACGCTGCTGGTCGATTTGGAGGGAAAGCGGGTTGGTCAAGTGAACGGGCTTAGCGTGCTGGAGATTGGCGGGTATTCGTTTGGCAAGCCGGTGCGGATTACTTCTACGGCGGCACTGGGGAAATCGGGCGTGATTAATATCGAGCGCGAATCGAATTTGAGCGGACGGTTTCACGACAAGGGCGTACATATTATTTCGGGGTATTTGCGGAGCCGCTTTGCGCAGGACAAGCCGCTTTCGCTGGCGGCGAGCATTTGCTTCGAGCAGTCCTATTCGGGAGTAGATGGGGACAGCGCGAGTTCGACGGAGATTTACGCGCTGATATCGGCTTTGGCGGAGTTGCCGCTGCGGCAAGATATTGCGGTGACGGGGTCGATGAATCAGCAGGGAGATATCCAGGCGATTGGCGGGGTGAACGAGAAGATCGAGGGATTTTTCGATGTGTGCCGCATAGCCGGGTTGAGCGGGACGCAAGGGGTGATGATTCCAGCGTCTAACGTTGAGGACTTGATGCTGCGCGAGGATATTTTGGAGGCGGTTGCGGCGGGGAAATTTCATATTTGGCCGGTGGCAAAAATAGAAGAGGGGATCGAGATTTTGACGGGGATGACGGCGGGATACTGCAACGGGGATGGATCGTTTCAGACTGGGACGGTGTTTGCGAAGGTGAATGAGCGGCTGAGTAAGATGGCGCAGATGATGAAAGGGTTTGAATAGTCGAAAGTCGAAAGTCGAAAGTCCTTCCCTCCTGCTGGAAGACTTGTTAGCTGCGTGGCTTCGCGTTTGCGATTACTCAGGTGTCGAGATCGCTAAAGCGGCAGCTAGACTGCCGCACTCTAAAAAAATCATGCGAGTACCTCGCTGTGGGACGCAGCGGTGCCTGCCTGCTGCACGCGGGCTGCCCCCCTACTATCAATTGCGTCAGCCAAGCTGCAAGCGTTAAATAGTGGTTATGTGCCGGGGAACTTATGCTCGCTGCTTTGCATTTGGGCTGCTCCAAATCCTGTTTAATTCCTCCGGTGTTTCCGTTCAAGCCGCTCAGGTTGAAGGCTGCCCGGCTGCTGCGCCAGTCGATTCGCAAGGTGTTGTGATCGTGATTGATTCCGTCGAGCTTCAGGACGAACCTGCCCTGACGCCAGAGATTCGGGTGCGGGTGCTTAAAGATTTCAAGCAAGGGGATTTGCACGCCAGCTCTGCGGCGGATATGGTTTGGCGGGACGAACTTGCAGAGAAAGTCCAGCTCGCACTTCAAGATCAAGGCTATTTTAAAGCTTTGGTGGATGTTACTTCCGGTCTGATAAGGGCGGAAGTGCAGCGCCTTCATTATTGGGTTTCCGTACAGGCTGAGGCCGGGCCGCAATATCGCCTCGGTGGGGTGAAGTTTGAGAATGTGGCGGAGTTCGATCAGAGCAAACTCAGAGCGCAACTTCCGTTAGAGGAAGGCGACCTCTTTAGTGTTCCGAAGGTGCGCGAAGCCTTGGACAATCTTCGGCGGTTATATGGAAAGCTCGGATATATCGACTTTACGGCCGAGCCCCAGACTGATATCGACGAGGATGCTCACCGCATCGATTTAACTCTTAAGCTGAACGTTGGCAGTCAATATCGGTTGAGAAGCGTCACGATTCTCGGCTTCGACGCGGCGGTAGAGAAACGCTTGAGGTCGAAATTTGAAGCCGGTGAGGTCTTCGATCCTACCACGGTAGATGAGTTCTTAGAGGCGAACCGTTCGGCTTTGAATGGTGCCTCTGCCGAGAACAGCGTAGCGATTGTTCGCGACATTCAAAATGGCGCGGTGGACCTCCTTTTCCAGCCTCGCATGTGTGACGCGCTAAACAAGCCTTCAACAATTCCGATCTTGCCGAGAGGGGGCGCAGCAATGCCGCGCCCACACGATTTTGTGGCGGCGTCAATTTGGCGCTGGGACCAGGTAGGCTTGGCGGTGGCCTATCCTGGCACGCGGAACCTTTTACTTTGACTTTGAGGGCGTCCCGCAAGACTAAAACCGGGGCGATGATCGATGGACTGAGTTCGCTGTTCTGAATGCGGTGTACTACACTTCGTTGTATGAAGCCTCGCAAATTGATCAAAGAAGCGGCGCAGATTGCTTCGCCGTATTGCATCACGAATGGGAAGAAATTCCGGCTGAAGGATTTTGATCCTGCCGACACGAACGGAATCAAATCAAAGAAGCACGCGGAAAAGGTGTTGCAGAGCAGCAGCCTGATGCTTGCCGAAATGCAAGAGAAATTGTACGCGCAGGACGAGTGGGCGTTGCTGCTGATTTTTCAGGGCATGGACGCGGCGGGCAAGGATGGAGCGATCAAGCACGTAATGTCCGGAATAAATCCGCAAGGATGCGATGTTTATGCGTTCAAGGCGCCGACCCATGAGGAGTTGGACCATGATTTTCTGTGGCGGGAACACAAGGTAATGCCGGACCGCGGGAAGATCGGGATTTTCAACCGGTCGTATTACGAGGAAGTGCTGGTGGTGCGAGTGCATCCGCAGATCCTGAAAGGCGAGAAGTTGCCCAACGACGTGACTACAAAGCACATCTGGGAAGAACGGTACGAGGATATCAACGGCTTTGAGAAGTTTCTCACGCGCAACGGAGTGGTGATCCGAAAGTTTTTCTTGCACGTCTCTAAAGCGGAGCAGAAGAAAAGGTTCTTGGAGCGGCTGGAAGATTCGAAAAAGAATTGGAAATTTTCGATGGACGACATCAAGGAGCGGAAATTCTGGGACGATTACCAGGAAGCGTACGAAGAGATGCTGCAAAACACGGCAACCAAACGAGCGCCGTGGTATGTCGTTCCAGCCGATAACAAATGGTACGGGCGGTTGGTAGTGGCCTCGGCAATCATCGAGGCACTGGACGGATTGAATTTGGCGTTTCCGGACGTGGACAAGGAAAAGAAGAAAGAGCTCGAGGCAATAAAGGAAGCGCTGTTGGCTGACAAAGATTGACTTGGCACTGGGGCTAAGCCTACACAGGACGTTGCCAACTATTGAGGGTAACGGTAGCGCAACGTGGAAGGCATGCGGTCCGAGCGCTGGCGGGTGTTGTATTCAAGCTGGTAGCGAAGATGCTCGGCGTCATCCGGGTAGTCTCTTCCTGCGGGATACGGATATGGCAGCAGGCTGTGGCGGGGTAGCGGCTCGACGGTGAAGGCGTGGGCGGCGTAGAAGTCGAGGTCCTTCTCAAATCCATTAGCGTAGAAGAAATAGTCGCGGACCCAGCCTGCCGGCAGCGCCGGCAATTTGCGCGGATCGAAATCGAGTTTCACACCTTCACCGGAACTGAAAACGACGAAGCGGTCGTCCGGCTTTTGCAAGAGAGCAAGCACGTCGCCGTAGCGCGTGTAGTTGCCGGCGGCGCGGGCGTAAGGTCCGCTGGGGCTGCGGTGCGCGTAGGAGTACGTGGTGTCGCTGGCGGGAGTCAGGCGAATCTCGCGCGGGTAGCCGAGGAAATCGAGCGAGGCGCGGGCGAGTGGGACTTCGGCGACGCGGATATCGGGCTGATCGGGAGTCTGGTCGATGCGTATTGCGTCCCAATAAATTTTCAGGTTGTTGACGATGCGAATACGACGCGTGTCCGCAGGTAACTTGCCGGTCAGGTCGGCGACCATGGTGCGTTCGAGTCCAGCGGGAAAGCCCATGTCGTCGACGACGCGCACCCATTTGCCTCGCGGGTCGAGGGCTTCGACGTACGGGGCGATCACTTTGATTCCGGCTTGATCGGCGGCATACATGGAAGTGGCGGTGAAGTAGTCGGTGTAACCGTCGATGATCAGACGCAGAGGCTTGGTGGCGTCCCATGAGCCGAGATCAAGTTCGAGCCAGTGCAATTTTGCAAAGCCGGCGAAGGGAAGATCCACGAGATTGGTTACGTATTTTCGGTCGGAGTTGGCGATGAGCGATAGCACGTCGTTGCCGTGGTCATCCCATGCTCCGACGGGCGGATGCGCGTCGCGGCTGGCGATCACGCGAAATTCGGGGAATGGCGGGGCGCTGACGAATCGCTCGTTGGGATAAACCGCAAGCGCTGCTGGATGATCGACGGACAGCAGGCGAACTTGATCGAGGTAAACGGTTTCCTCCATCGGCTCCAGGAAACGGAAACTGAGCAGGCCATCGCGAGGGCGAACGCTACGCGCATTGACCTTCAGATATTCGTCGGGATCGGGAACATCGCGTTCGCCGGGCGCTACCCAGTGGCCGACTACGCCGGGACCAATCATGTCGGCGATGAATTCGTACTCATGCCCATTCCAAGCGAATAAAACGGGACAGGAGCTGCCACGGCGATCAAGTTCGCCGATGCTGTGCTCTTTTTTCGCGACGAGATTGATTTCATCCTGGGGCACACCGGTGGGCCAGAGCAGGCGTACGACTTCGACATTTTTTTCGGTGCCTAGGCCGGCGAGGAGCGTCGGGGCATTTTGCCCGAGGTATCCTGAGGCACCTTGTACTTCCCATTTTTGATAGAGGGGACCGGCGTAGATCTCGACTTTGGTGCCGATGGCGCTCTTGTTGTCGTTGAGAGCTTTCAGGTCAAGGCGAATCCAATTGTGCTGGTTGCCGCCTTCGTTGCGGAGCAAAACAGGCGGGGCGCCGAGTTGCGTGACGACAATATCGGCGCTGCCATTTCCGGCGATGTCGGCGATCGCGACGGCACGGGGCTGCTGAAGCTTGAGGACATCGAGATGGACCTGGCCGGTGACATCGGCAAAACCCGGCGCGCCGAGATTGCGGAGCAGACGGATTTCGCCGCCTGAACTGGACTCGCCGACGGCAACGAGGTCGAGCCAGCCGTCATCGTCGTAATCGATGGCGGAAATCCCGAAGCCGCGCTGCCAGCCTAGATCGGGTAAGGCGACGCGTTCGAGACGCTTGCCTTCGAGGTTTCGCCAGAGGCTGATGCCGGGAGCGCCGGCGTGCGTGAAGGCGAGGTCCATCCAGCCGTCCTTATCGAAATCGAAGGCGACGACACCGACCGCAGGCGGAAGATTCTCTTTTGCGAAGTCGATGGCGGGAAGCGGCGAGAATTTACCCTCGCGGGGATTCAGATAAATCGCCGCGCCTTGCGCGCCGCCGGCGAAAACGAAATCGATGGCGCGATCGTTATTGAAATCAGATGTGACCAGGCCGCCGCCGGTGGCGTCGATGCCCAGACCCGTTTCGGCGGAAATGTCGGTGAAAGTGCTGTTGCCGTTGTTGCGCCAGAGAATGTTGCGGGCTTTTGCTTCTGTTGGCGCGCTGGCCGGCGACATGGTGACGTAGAGATCTAGATCGCCATCGTGATCGTAATCGACGAACGTTACGCCGACGCAGCCGGGGTCGCGCCGGATGCCAACCGTTTGCGTTACCTCTACAAACTTGCCATCGCCTTTGTTGCGCAGCAGGTGAACGCCGTCGCTGAGGCAAACGGCCAGATCGGTGTGGCCGTCATTGTCGAAGTCGCCGGCGGCGCAGCCCAAGCCTTGGCCTTGTAAGGAGAGGCCGGCTTCGTCGGTCGTGTCGACCAAGCGGCCGTCGCCGGCATTGCGCAGCAAGCGGCTGGTGCCGGCATCCGTGGCGCTGACCAGGAACAGATCGGGCTTGCCGTCGCCGTCATAATCGAGGAAGCACGCGCCGCTGCTGGGGCCGGGGAGCTTGGGGCGTCCACCGGCGGGAGCGACGACGACCGGGTGAGCCTTGTAGACCACCGGGATTGCGGGCGGCGCAGTCAGCAGGCCACTGCGGCCGAGCTCGGCGAGCGAGAAACGGCCCTGATCGCCATAGCCGGCGCCGAAGGGAGCGCCAAGATGCTCGGTTGTGATTTTCTGAAAACGCGCGAGGTGTTGACGGGCGGAATCAGAATCGCCCTTGCGCTGAAACGCACGGGCAATACCGAACTCCGAGGAGGCGTGATACTGAAAAGCAGCGATGGCCTTCTGAAATTCGGCGATGGCTTCGTCATAGCGCTGAAGTTGCGAGTAAAGATAGCCGAGAAAATAATGAGCGTCGGCTTCCGGGGAAAGCTGCGTGACTCGCTGAAACGCGGCGATGCCCTTTTCGGGCTCACCCGTGTCTTTGTAGACGAGCCCCAGGTTGTACCAGGCATAGGGATCGTTGGGCACCAAGCGGGTGGCTTCTTCGAGTGCGGCGCGAGCTTGCTCCAGTTTTTGCTGGCTGAGCAGGGAGATGCCGAGATTCAGGCGCGCGACGGCAAATTTTGGGTCGGCGGCCAGCGCATTCTCGAAATATTTCTGGGCCTCGGCAAATTTTTGCTGGTTCATGTACGCGACGCCCAGCGTGTTGTAGCGGAAGGCTTCGTTGGCGTCGGGTTTTGTCTGTGATTTTTGCGCGACTTGGGTTTGAGATGGAGCGCCGTTCGCTCGCGAGCGCAGAGAAGGAATGGCGTTCGCGAGCAAAGCGGCAGCGCAAATCATAAGCAGCAGGATTCGAAGACGATGCAAAAGTGGCATTGAGTCCTTGAGTTGGTGCGCATCGCCTGTGCACGGCCGGAACCGCCGCGCGGCGAGACCGCATCGATTTTCATGGCTGAGAGATGCAGCGTCAAGTTGCGTTTTTGTGGCTAGCTCGGCATTGCTCCTGAAATTGTGGGTGGCGGCGAAAACTTGACGGTTATCGCGCACACGCATACGCTCGATGGTCCAAAAAATGAAGTCCCCTCATTATTCGAGCATCGCGGAAATCGCCGAGAGCATCCGGTTGAAGAAAGTTTCGCCGGTGGAGGTCGTCGCCGCGCATCTGAAGCGCGCCGAGGTACTACAGCCAAAACTCAATGCCTTTGTGCATATCGATGCAGAAGGAGCACAGACGCAGGCTCGACGCGCGGAAAATGTACTGCGGAAAGGAGCAGTGCTGGGTCCGCTGCATGGGGTCCCGATCACGCTGAAAAGTTGCATCGATGTCGCGGGTTGGGTTTGTCCCGCGGGTTCTATGCTGCGCAAGGAATACGTTGCGCAGGTCGACGCTACGCTGACTACGCGACTCCGGGAGGCTGGCGCGATTTTTCTGGGTAACACGAACACGCCGGAATTTCTGATGGCGTATGAGACGGACAATTTGGTCAGCGGCAAAACGAGCAACCCCTGGGACTTGTCACGTAGCGCGGGCGGCTCGAGTGGCGGTGAAGCGGTGGCGATTGCGTCGGGATGTTCGTTTGGCGGAGTTGGCAGCGACGGCGGAGGATCGATTCGAGTGCCAGCGCATTTTTGCGGGATCTGCGGGCTCAAGCCAACGCCCGGAAGAATTCCGGCAACGGGGCACTTCCCTTCAGGGGCTGGGGCGTTTGCGTGGATTGGTGTGGTTGGTCCGATGGCTCGGACGGTCACCGACGTGCGCACTTTGTTCGAGGTGATGGCGGGAGCGGATCCTGGGGACGCGTTATCCGCGCCAGTTCCAATCCGCCTTATAAGTGATGCGCAGCTAAGAGGTATGCGCGTTGGCATTCTCGAAAGCAAAGCGTTGGGGGAAGTGGATGCGGAGACCGATGCCGCTTTGCAAAAGGCTGCGAATGATTTGGCGGCGCAAGGATTTGTTGTGGAGCCGCTAGCTCTGAGCGGGCTGGAACGTGTTATCGAGTTGTGGTGGTTTTTCTTTGGTCCAGCGATCGCGCATTTGTTTCAGCCGAGCGTCGCTGGGCAGGAGGAGAAACTCAGCGCGATTTTTAGCGAATATTTGCAGTTTGCAACTACGCGGGTAACGCTCGACGACTTGCTGAGCGCATGTGCCGCTCGCGACCTGCTGCGCGCCACGATTCTGCAGCAGATGCACGACGTTCCGATTCTGCTTTCGCCGGTATCCACGACCACGGCGTTTCGTCACGGCGAAGGAACCTGGCGGCCGGGCGCAAGGCACTGCTACCGGGACACCATGCGATTTTCGCAATGGCTCAATTTGACTGGCTTTCCGGGTGCGTCCGTACCGGTCACCATTTCCGGGGAGGGACTGCCTATGGGTGTGCAAGTGATCGGGCGACCGCATGAAGAGGAGTTGGTGCTGGCTGTTGCCGAGCGAATCGAGAACGGCCGTGGCCCGTGGCAAGCACCGCCGCTGTAATTCTGGGCGCCACGTCTGCGTAAGTGCATGACCAGGGGTTCATGCCGTGGCGTGAGAGGGGCTGCTTTTTTCCTGAGCATCGGCCCTTATTTTCTATATACTCGCTTCGTTTTCGTGCCGGGAGGACCCAATCGCCATGAATCGACGAACTTTTATCGGAACGTCTATCGCTGCTGCCGTGGTTGCCTCGCGTCCTGCGTGGACCGCGGAGGTTCATCGTATTGACCGCGTGGGGCTGCAGCTTTACACCGTGCGCGATCTGATGAAGACGGATTTTGACGGCACGGTCGCCAAGGTTGCGCAGCTCGGCTATAAAGAAGTGGAATTTGCCGGTTACTTTGGGAAATCGCCGCAGGACGTGCGTAAAATCCTGGACAGCAACAAGCTCTCCTCCCCATCCGAGCACGTCTCCTACGAAATTGTTGAGAAAAAATGGCCGGAAACGCTCGAAGCCGCGCATGTCATCGGACAAAAGTTCGTGGTTTGCCCATGGATTGAGATCCCGCAACGCACCGAGCCGGACGGCTGGAAGCGCGCCGCGGAGCTCTTTAATCGCGCGGGCGAGGCGGCGCAGAAAGCCGGCGTCCAGTTTGCCTATCACAATCATGCGTTTGAATTCGAGCCATCCGGAGCACTGGGCGGCAAGCTGCCTTACGATTTTCTGCTCGCCGAGACCGATCCCAAACTCGTAAAGATGGAAATGGATCTGTGCTGGATCACCGTCGGCGGTCACGACCCGCTGGAATATTTCGATCGCTATCCGGGCCGCTTCCCGCTGGTACATGTAAAAGATTGGTCGACGAAAGCACCGACCAAGGACTACGACGGCGCCACGGGTCCGGCATCAAAACCAGGACACCTGGTCGATCCTGGTCAGGGCGAAGTGGATTTCAAGCGCGTCTTCGCGCAGTCGGGCAAGGGCGGAATTCAACATTATTTTGTTGAGAACGATGAACCCAAATCGCCGTTCGACGATTTGAAAACCAGCTACGACTACCTGGCTCAGCTGCGGTTTTAGGCTCGTTTGGAGTGCGGCGGTCTTGCCGCCGCCTTTCAGACTGCGGATACCGCGAGCTCCCGCACGTCCGTGCATTGGTCGTCAGGGCTAACACGGTAAAAGCGGTAAGCTACCGCACTCCATAAAGTGCGTGCTGGATTCCGACCTAGGTAGTGACGCCCGGGACTGGCGGGCACCCGGGAAATTCCCGCAGCGACGTGTTGCCGATGTATTGCAAGTCCGCGATGCCGATTTTGCTGGTGTAGAAACCGTCGCAAGTCATTTTACGAAGAAACGCAAAGAAGGCGACACCCTGGCTCAGCGACGCGTCTTTCTTGGCGTTCTTGCGATAGGCAATCAGGTCCAACACTTCGGTGCGTTGTTCAGGGGCGCATTCCAGGAAAGTTTTCGCGTAGCGGTCGTCACAAAAGCTATCCAGCCAGACCAGCCCGCCGCCCAACCGCAATTGATACTTCTCATTCTCGCCGGTTAGCAAGTCTATGAATTCGGGAGCGCCCGCTTCTACGGCGCCGCTGGAGCGATCATCCTTGGGAATGATGGCGTCGCAAAGGGAATTCAGCGTCTCGTACTGGTGCGCGGAAAAATATTTCGGCGTGTACTTCCCGGCCGGCGAAGTGGCTTTTTCCTTGCGAACTGCCTGATGCGCGAATTCCGCAGCTTTCGCGGGGATAACCTGCAAAACCGACCCGCCCACCGCACCCATCGCCAAAGTCTTCAAAATATCGCGTCGCGTTACACCTTGTGAACTCATCAGATGTTTCCTTTTTGCGCTTCCGACAGCAAGTATTCGGATGCTCGCCAGGACAGCGCCATAATCGTCAGTGTCGGATTCTTGTCCGGATTGGTCACCAGCGAAGCGCCATCGGTAACGAACAGGTTCTTTACATCGTGCGCCTGGCAGTAACCATTCAAAACGGAACTCTTCGGGTCGGCTCCCATGCGCGCTGTGCCCACCTCATGAATGATTTTCCCGCCCGGTTGAATGCCAAATGGATACGGCCCATCGATCCTGGTCTTCGTGCGGTATTCCCCGCCAGCCGCCTCGACAATCGCGCGGAAAGTCTGCTGCATGTCCTGCGCCTGGCGCAACTCGTAATCGGTCCATTTGAAGTGGAAGCGCAGAACGGGAATGCCCCATTGATCGACAACCTCGGGATCGATCTCACAAAACGTGTCTGGATTCGGGATCATTTCGCCGCGCCCGGAAAATCCGATCGTCGTGCCGTAGACTTTCCTGGCTCGCTGCTTCAACCCTGCTCCATATCCTTCTTCGCGGTGACAAAGCCCGTCGAACATTCCCACGCCGGGCATGTCTCGGCCGCCCCACATCTCGATGTGGTAGCCACGCGGGAAATCATTCTTGCGATCAAATTTCCACCACGGAATGTACATGTGCATTCCGCCAACGCCGTCATGATTGTGGGGAGGCATCTTATCGAGGAAAGGAAATTCACCCCAGCCGTCGCTGCCCACGGAGTCGGTCAAATATCTGCCAACTGTTCCCGAAGAATTGGCCAGACCGTCGGGAAAGAGCGAAGACTTCGAATTCAGCAGCAGCCGGGCCGATTCGCAAGCGCTGGCCGCCACCACCACCGCGCGTGCGCTGATCCGCTTTTCCATGCGCGTAGTTTTATCGATGTAAGACACACCTTCCGCCTTACCGTCCTTGCCGACGACAATTTCTCGCGCCATCGCGCCGGTGATCACCGTGAGCTTACCCGTGGTCATCGCGGGCGGAAGCAGAACCTGGCTCGAGCTGAAATTGGACGCGGTGACGCAACCGCGCCCGCATTGGCCGCAATAGTGGCACGGCAATCGTCCATTGACCGAGCGCGTGAGAATCGCCAGGCGCGACGGAATGCAAATAACGTTCAGCTTATCGCAAGCTTTTTTCACTATTAATTCGTGGCAGCGGGGCTTGGGAGGCGGCAGGAAGACTCCGTCCGGGGCGCTCGACACGTTTTCCTTGGTGCCGAACACACCGATATACGATTCCACTTTGTCGTAATACGGTGCCAGGTCCTCGTAAGTGATGGGCCAGTCCGCTCCAAGCGAATCTCGCGTATAGGACCGAAAGTCCACGGGAGCAAAGCGCAGGGCGATGCGCCCCCAGTGATTGGTGCGCCCGCCGACGATGCGCGAACGGAACCACTGAAAATCGGCGCCTGGAGCGGAAGTGTACGGCTCACCGGCAATGTCCCAAGCCCCATTGGGAGCAAGAAACTCTCCGAAGTTTTCAAGGGCCGATCCGCCGACGCCGGCCCCGCGATGTGGCAGGTCATACGGCCACATCAGCATTTTGAAATCTTTTTCGGGATAGACCTGCGGCCCGGCCTCCAGCAGCGCCACGGTCAAGCCGCCTTCGGTAAGAACCTTCGCCGCCATGCCGCCACCCGCGCCGGAACCAATCACGCAGACATCGTAAGTTTTCGGCGAACGCGTAACTTGAGCCATGCTATTTCTCCCTAAGCTCGCTCTACGAACCGAGCAGCTCGCTGCGTACATTCTTTAATACCCACGCAGCGCGTTCCACGCCCACCGGTCCAGCCAAAATAGGATCTTCGTTCTCAATGCTCAGAATGCCTTCGTATCCGATGTCCATGTAGGCCTTCACGACCGACTTCCACAAGTTCGCGCCGTGACCGTAGCCGACCGCACGAAATGTCTCCGAAGCCTGCGGCAGATCCGCGACTTGAGAGGCGAAATTCAGGACGCCATACTTCGCCACATTTTCGGGAAAAAGCACGGTGTCTTTCATGTGCGCATGGAAGATCGCGTTCTGTTTACCGAGGAAATGAATCACCTCGACGGGGTCGCAACCCTGCCAGAACAGATGGCTCAAGTCGCAATTGGCGCCGATTTCTTCGCCAACCGCATCACGAAGCTTCATTAACGTGCGAGGATTATAGACCACGAAATTCGGATGCATCTCCAGCGCCAGCCGATGTACGCCGTGCTCGCGCGCGAACGTCGCGGCTTCCTTCCAATAGGGAATCACTTTTTCTTTCCACTGCCAGTCTTGCATTTGCGCGTATTCGGGCGGCCAGCGATACGTGATCCAGTTCGGCTGCGTATCGGCGGGCGTGCCGCCTGGACAGCCGGAAAATCCCACAATCACGCGGACGTCCAGCCGCTCCGCGAGCAGTACAGTCTTGCGGAAGCTGTCGCGATCGCGCGCCGCATGCTTTTCATCGGGATGAACTGGGTTTCCGTGACAACTCAACGTCGCCACCTGAATGCCGCGATCCTCGAATTTCTTTTTCCAGGCTTTCGCTTTGCCGGGGTCCGCCAGCAATTCGTCTATCGGACAATGCCCGGTGCCGGGATAGCCACCCGTCCCTATTTCCATGGCCTCTAAACCGAGCGCACTCACCCGGTCCAACATCTCGTCCAGCGACAACTTGTCGTAAACCGGATCAAAAACGCCAATTGCAATCTTGCGAAGCGAACCGCTCGAAGTCTGCTCGGGAAACACTTTGGGCAAGTTGGACGGTGCACTCGCAGCTGATGGCGCCGCACCCTTGGCGACACCCGGCATCGTCGCAGCCAGCAGACCCGTTCCGGTTGTCGCCAGAAATTCTCTGCGATCGATGCTCCGCGATTTACGCGAACCCTTCATGCGCTCTCTCCCTGACCGAAACTCCAACAAGTTCGATTGCCGGCGGCATTATACGACGCCTTTTTTGCACGGGCGAGCTAAGTCGTTCGCACAGGCTTGAGGGCCGCCAGTGCGGGAATGGAGGTGGGCACGGTAAGCACGCGCTCCGGCGGGCGTTTCTTCTGCTGGATGGCCTGCACGAACATCTCGATGGCCTGGCCAGCGTTGGGGGGAACAAAAACGGTTGCCGCCAGCAGCCCGCTGCGGACCCACGCCTGCCCGGTTTTCGGCAGTCCGTCGCACCCGGTGAACGGCAGCTTCAGAAAGCGTTCGCGATCCACCTCGTTGGATAGCTCGTCAAAGGCCTTGCGCGCGCCAATGGCCATTGAGTCATCCTGCGCCCCTATCAAGTCCAGCGTAGTTTTCTGCGAAGTCGTCAGCTTCAGCCAGGAGCGCACGGCACGCTGCGAACTTTCCTCGGTCCATTGCCCACGCAGCGCCATGGTTTGGATGTTCGCTGGTTTTGTCTCTTGCATTCCCAGCGTGCGTTCTTTTGCAGCCGAATTCTCCGATGGCCCCTGGATGTACAGCACCGTTCCGCCGCGCGGTAGCAGCGCCGCAAATTGGCGTCCCTGGATGCGCCCAATTTCCACATGGTCGGAACTGATGGCAAAGATCGCCATAGTCGAAGTCTTGCGGAGATCTTCAATATAGTTTGCGTCCCGATTCAGCACCGCCCAGCCGATCTCCGCTGCGACTGCGGCCCGCGCCACCTGCGGCAACGCGGTGCCGCCGACGGGCTCGAATACGATCGCGGTCGGCCGGTCTTCTGGCGAAGCTTGGATGGCCCGCAAGATTTGCGTGCTCTGATTGATGGCATCGTTATTCGCATAGATAATTTCCGCGCTGACGCCCAATTTGCTCGCGGCTTGTTCCGCGGACTGGGCTTGCTCAATCTGGTAGTCATTATCGTTGGTGGTTAACGAAACAAGAATTCGTATCTTCGCCATCTTCGCGCCTTGCGCTCCCTGAGCCATAACATACACCGGCTCGCACCGAAGCGAATCGAAATCGTTATTCGCGGCGCCATTTCAACATTATCGAGTGGCCTATTATCGGAATCGAAGAAGAAGGGAACGCTTGGTAGCCCGGACGGGAGTCGAACCCGTAATCTTCACCTTGAGAGGGTGACGAGTTAACCGATTACTCTACCGGGCCATGTGAACAGTTTAGCGTGCGGCGGATGCTTCCGCAATTGAGACCAACGCCGGCCTTTTGTGAGGACCCCTTCAACCCCCGTTTTGCCTCCGCGCCACCCGGCGGTCACCCTCCTAAGGCCGCAGCCCGGGCGCCACAATTCTGGGCATGAAGAATTCCAGAAACTGATCCGTACTCGACCGCAAACAAACTTGAGCGTTCGGCGCTCCCTGTTCCACTCGTGTATAAGCCTGCTCATCGACGCGCAGTTTCATCGGCTGGGCCGGACACAGCTCCGGATGCATCGCGTAGGCCACAGCCACCGCGTCAAACAAGGTGGGGGTTTGCGCTGTCCCTTTCGACCATTGCGTGTACAGCACAAGCAGAGCATCGGTCAGGGGAGTCCCCGCCTTGAAAATCTCCGCTCGCTCCAGTTCCTGAAGCTTGATCTGCGTGGAATCGAGCGGCATAACATAAAGAGGAACGCCGGAACCGAATACCTTCTGCGCCGCCTGGATGTCGCAAAGAATATTCCATTCGGGATCGGGTCCATGCGTCTTGCCATAGTTGAATTGACTGTACCCGCGATATACGGACCCTCCCATTAGCACCACGCGTTTCAACTTGCGGAAAGTCGCTAGATCGCGATCAATCGCCGCGCCCAGATTCGTTTCCGGACCGATGCTGATCAAAGTGATCTCGCCGGGGCGCAGCTTAATCTGATCGAGAAGGAAGTCCACCGCGTTCGGATAGTTTTGCTGGGCAGGACTGCCTTGCGCGTAGAGTGCCTGCGTCAGCGTATCCAACTTGCCGGGCGGATGCTTGGCAATGCCCATTGCAATGGGAATGTCACTCCGGCCGGTGTCCTTCAGAAAGCGGCTGAGCAAGCGGGCCCGCAGATGAGTGTCGCCCCAGGCGCTGGAAATTCCCAGAATCTGGAACTCCGGACTTCTCAACGCAAGCCCAACTGCGAAGGCGTCGTCGATATCGCCGCCGATATCCGTGTCGATGATGATTTTTTCCGTCGCACCGGAGGGCGATCCCGACGATACAGTTTGCGCGGATAACAAAGGAACCGATAGCATGCAGAACACAAACATCCCGCTAACAATGCGCATCACTTAACTCCTGGATTCCGCCAATTCCGCCACCGCCCTGTGCGCCTGGTCAATCGCCACGTTTGTATACGCGTCGGCTCCCGCGTCAGAATTCGCGATGGCTATGTTCCCGAAACGCTTCCGTCCGATCACCCACGGCTTCTCTTCCTCCTTCCAGTCCGGATCAAACAGCGGATTCGGTGTAAACGCGTAACCGTGCGCCCAACGATTTACAGTGAGGCCCTCAATATCGCGAGCGGCATCGAAGCCAGCTCCGCCCAACATCCTGGCCAACTGATCCCGGATGTTACGCTCAAATGTCGCGAACGGTGTCTGCAGCAACTCGATGCGTCCAGCTCGATGCTGATCGCGTGGGGCCAATCCCGGCTTGCATGGCGTTCGCAGCATAAACAGCACCACGGGTTCCTGCGGATCGCTGGGAAACTTGTATGTTCCCAGGCTCACCGGAAAATCGAGCGCCGTGTACGTATGATATCCAGCCGGTGCAACGATGTGGTGCACGCCGAGTTTGTGGAACGCTGTCCAGTTGCGCAGTGCCACGTGCGTGTACACCAGCGGCGCCTTCACCAGATACGACAACGCTTCTTTCTGCTTCTCGGGCAATTCGGGGCAAATGTACGGAATCATCCCGTTGTAACAAGCGAGCACGCACTTCTGTGCCTGCACCGTGACCAACTTCCCATCGCGCGCGTACGCAATCTCCACGTCCTTGCTGGCCTTCGCTCCTTTCACGTGTTGCACATGCACAACCGTGCTGTTCAGACGAATCCGCACTCCAGAGCTTGCGCCATCGAGCTTGCTGTAGTCCGCTCGAGCGGTGACTACGTCCTCCATCGTTTGTCCGGGCATCGCCTCGGGGATGAGCGCGCGCACCAACAACCGAGCGACCGATGCATTGCCGTCCGGAAAATGAAAAATGTATGGCTCTTCCTTTTCGCCCTCCGGCAATCCCAGCCCGTCGAAGCCCGCATAGGTAAACGATCCATAGTCGTCGCCAGCTTCGTAACAGGCCCGCGCGGAAACCGCGTCGATGCCCACGCAAAACAAATCATGCGTAAAAGTCTGAAAAAAGGGCAGTGCCTCGGGCATCAGCTTGCAATATTTCACCAAGTAATCCGCGTAACTAATTTTCCCCAGCTTCGCCAGCTTCTCATCTTGTGAAAGGCCGGGCATGTAGTCCACCTTCTCTGTATACACGCGCGCAATATCGCGCCGCACCGCCTCGGAAAGCGGGGCTTGCGCCAAGAATTCCAGCCATGGCTTGGCATTCATGCCGGTAACCAGCCGGTCTGCGCCAAAAGTCTCCTTGTCAAAAAAAGCCGCCGTCCCCAAGGAGCTGTACAGTTTCTGGTCGTATGCTTTGTAAAATCGCTCTGTCTGAATACCGACTTCGGCCAGCAGGCCTTTGGCAACTTCGCTGTACTTTCCCGGGCTCTCGATCGATTGCGTCCCGCCATAGCTCAGCAGTGTGCGTCCGCCAGCCCGAAATTCATTGCGCTTGGCGTGGCCACCAAAGTCGTCGTGATTATCCAAAATTAAAATGCGTGCGCTCTTCCCCGCGCTCTTGCGATAGAAATAAGCCGCCGCCAGTCCGCTGATTCCTCCTCCAACCACGACTAAATCGTACGTCTCTCCCGTCTTGTCTGCTGCACCTAGAGAATCCCACCGTTTTCCGTCACGCAGTTGATGGGCATACGTGAAAGTACCGTCATGATTCCCGCGCATCCCGGTTAGCGCCGGAGGATAGTAGCTCGGCTTCTTCTCCGCAGCCGGCTCATCACCCAGCAGAGCCGCAAGCATCGGATCGGCCGCCACTAATCCGCCTGCGCCGACTGCCACGCCATTCAGAAAATCGCGACGTGTGATCGGACAATGCATGCCCAATCGTCGATCTTTCCCGTTACTCATTCATTCCCTCGTTCCTGTCGCGAACTCATGTTGTACGCGAAAACTGCTGCGCCCGCGAACGCATGAGAGTAACATCCGTGCACACAAAAATCTCACGGGAGGATCGGATGCAAACGGCCATTTCTAGTTGCCTTCGCTGGCTCGCTATTCCCATGCTCGCAACTTTCGCAGTTCTCAGTTTCCCGGTCTCAAACGCTCTGCATGCCCAACCCAATGCATCGCAGCAGCCGAACTCCAACGACAAGCCTTATGTCATTGAGTACTACTACAAAGCGAAGTGGGGCCACGCCGAAGAATTTATCGCCCTCTTTAAGAAGAACCATTACCCTGTTCTGAGAAAGGAGATCGAGCTCGGCCGCATCCTCAAAGTCTTCGCCCAAGTCCCGCGCTATCACACCACCGAAGATGGCCGCTGGGACTTTCGCACTACCATCGTCTTCAAGAACGCCCAAGTCGCCAACGACAACTTCGATTCCGCTCCCCTCTTGAAGCAGCTTTTCCCCGACCAGGATTCCTACAAAAAGGAAGAGCAGCACCGTTTCGAAATCCTCGATGCCCACTGGGACCTGCCCATCAAGGATTTCGATCTAGACGCTCGCTAGACCGCGCGCAAAACTACCCGCGGCCGTGCAACGCATCGCCCTCCGCAAGCGTCGTACAATATTCGCTGGAGCCACCATGGCGGATTACACAGAAGAACATGCCCGTGCCGGCGTCGATGCGAAACTCCCGCCGCTCGACACCTGGCCTAACCAGTTCCCGGGCTACATCATCACCACAAAATTCCCGGAGTATTCCTCCGTCTGCCCCAAGACCGGCTTGCCCGATTACGGCACGATCACCATCCAATACGCTCCCCTCAAAGATTGCATCGAGCTAAAAGCTCTCAAGATGTACTTGCTCGCCTATCGCGACCTGGGCATCTTCTACGAAAACGCCGTTAACAAGATTCTGCGAGACATCGTCGCCGCCGTGCAGCCCGAATGGTGTGTTGTCAGCGGCGAATTCACACCGCGCGGGGGGCTCACTACGACCGTCTTTTCTCGCTGGCCGGCCCCTGCATCTAAGGGTAAGCCGCAGGCAAAGCGTCGCGCCCGCCGCAACAGCCGCTAGCGCCGGATATGGACATGCGTGCCTCTGGCGAGCGATAATTTGAGTTTGCACTTGCCCTCTGGGCCAACCTTTTAGGAGGCTGAATGAGCATTTCGCCGAACGTACCTAGCCCGCAGGAGTCCTATCATTACGAAGGCACAACCGGCACACCGCGCTGGATCGCGGTCGTTTTTATCGTGCTATTTCTGGGCCTCGTTGGACTCGGCTACGCCGGTTATTCCGTGCAGTCCCGCCTGGACGCCAGCCTTAGCAAAGCGCAGGACCAGAACAAGCTGCTCACCGCACAACTCGATCAGGCCAACTCGCGCCTCGCCGACCTCAAGGGCCACATCGATGTGACCGAGCAGAAGATGCACATGACCCAGGCAGAGCTTGCCAATGCCCGCAGCCGCTCAGAAGCCTTCCGCAAGGACCAACAGGCCGAAGACCAAAAGTTGGCCGACCAATTGAACAGCGCGACAAAGGAGAGCAACGAGAAAATTAACGCCGTCGCCACCGAAGTAGGCGGCGCCAAGAAAGACATCGAAGCCACGCGCTCCGACCTCGAAGCCACCAAAGGCCGCCTCGAACGCGCCAATGGCGATATGGGCGTAATGAGCGGTCTGATCGCCCATAATCGCGATGACCTCGAAGAGCTCAAGCGCCGTGGCGATCGCAACTACTACGAATTCAAGATCGCCAAGAGCAAGACCGCGCAGAAAGTCGGACCAGTACAGGTCACCCTGAACAAGGTCGATCCGAAAAAATCCAAGTACACCGTGACCGTCTTTGTCGACGACCGCTCCATCGAGAAGAAAGATAAGACCGCCGGCGAGCCTGTGCAGTTCTATGTGCGCGGCGGTTCGCGCATGCCGCCCTACGAGTTCGTCGTCTTCGAAGTTGGCAAAAATCAAATCACCGGCTATCTCTCGACTCCAAAGGACGCCGGCGCTCCCGCCACTCCCGCAGCCACCGCCAGCAAGCCGTCCTGACATTCACTCCAGCAAAATCCTTGAAAGCCCTGTTCTGCGTTCTGGAAACCAGTCGCAGGACAGGGCTTCTGTCTTTTCCGTGTCAACGTTAGCATTTACCTATCGCATTGGAACGAACTCGCCGGAGAGCCCATGAAGCTTAATCGTCATCAACTTCTCGCTCTATTCATCCTGGTCTTCTCGCTGCTGTGCTCCGATGGCAGCTGGGCGCAAGCGCAAGCCCCTGTCGAACCTGCACAAATGCCAGCCCGAACGACCTTCTATCTCATTTGGCGCGGTACGCCCGTCGGCGACGCCAGAAACGCCAACTCCCTGCTTGCCCTCTGGGACGACCCCGATCTCGCGCCCCTGCGCGCTGCTGCCTTGCAAAATGTGGGGAGCAGCTCCGCCAAAGATCCCTCCAAGCCGCAACTCTCCCGGGAAGAAATCGAGCAAACCTCCTCTCTACTCGAAAATTCCTTCGTACTCGGCTACCTTCGCAAGCCCGAAACAAAAGCCGCCGCCGCGAAATCCACCGAGCATCCCTGGAACGGAATATTTTTCATCTACGATCGCAGCGGCAAGGAAATGCTCCTGGCCAAAACGGTTCTCCGTTTCCGGTCGCAGGAAAAAGAGCCGCCGCAAGTTTCCACCATCACCGTTGCAGGCGCTCCCGCGCTGAAAATCGCGCACAAAGATAGCGTCAATTATTGGACCGAGCGAGGCAAATATGCCGTAGGCGCCGCCGACCTCGGTGTCTTCGAAGAGATTCTCGCTCGCCTGGACGGCAAATCCGCTGGCCAATCCCTCGCCCAAACCACAGCCTTCCAGGAGGCCCAGGTTCTATTCCACACCGGCGTGCTCGAGTTCTTTCTCCGCATCCCGCAGCTAAAGGATTTCGCCTCCAGCCTGCCCGCCAATTCTCCCGTCAAGATCGAGCCTCTCCTCGACGCCCTCAAGCTCGACTCCATCCACTCTCTCGCCGGCCACCTCACCCTCGAAGGTGCCAAGGCTCGCGTGCAAGGCGCGGTCCTCGGCGACGTCGCTCCTGGTACGCTTTTCGATGTCTGGACCGCTGGCCAGCAACCGCCTGCGTCGCTATCTTTCGTTTCGCCCGACCTCGTCTCCTACAACGAAACACAGTTCAACCTTTCCGCCTTCTACGATTTGTTGAAACGCGCCCTGCGCGTTGCGATGCCGCAACAGCAGCAGGGCAGCATCGAAATGATGGAAGGATTCGCCGCCACCCGCATCGGCATGCCCGTTCCCGACGCCCTCGCGCTCTTCAACGGTGAATTCGCCTCCATTCAAAGCAATCCTGCCATGGATCCGCTTAAAGCCGTCTATTACGTGGGAATCCGCAACAAGCAAGACAGCCTCAAGCTGCTCCGCTCCATCTTCGGTGAGCAACTCGGCTCCGAGCACAACGAAGGTGACACCACTTTTGTCAAAGTCTCCCTCGGCGGCGGCCAAAGCAGCAGTGGCGTCGCGCAATGGAATTTTTATCATCTGGCCGTAACGCCGAACTTCCTTCTCGCCTCGAGTCGCAGCGAAACGCTCCGCGAATTTCTCGCTCGTCGCTCGCCGGCAAGTGCCGCCACGCAACCAGCCTTGCCGGCCGCGTTTCAAGCCGCCCGTGCACAATTCCCCACCAACGTCGCGGGACTAGCCTTCGTAAATTTTCAAAAGATCGACTACCAGGCCCTGAAGACGCGCTGGATTGAAGAGGCCAAGAAATCTTCCGAACATCCAGCGAGCAAGCCGACGAACGCGCTGCCACAATCAAAGCCCGGCCAAATTCCCGACTGGCTGCTCAACCTCAATCCCGAGGTATTTCCCCGCCATCTCCATTATTTGGCCGGCGCCTCCTGGAAAGATTCCAAAGGCATCCACTTCGACGAATGGCTCGAGTAAAAGTAGGACAGGGTCTTAGGCGGTCCGCCTCCAATGTGAGGCAGCCAATCCTGGCGCTCGTTCTATTTCTGCTCTGCTCCAGCTCTCTGTCCCAAGCTCAAACTCAGCAACCGCCGCCAATCCGTGTTTCCGTAAATCGCGTGAACGTAGGCGTAACCGTAACCGACTCCTCCGGCCACTTCATCGAAGGCCTCCACCGTGAAGACTTCCAAGTCTTTGACAACAGCGTAGAACAACCGATCACCGACTTCCTCCCCATAGAAGAACCCGCCCAGCTCCTCCTCCTGATCGAAGCCGGCCCCGCCGTAGTTTTCCTCAGCCAAAATCATCTCCGTGCCGCCGACGCCCTGCTCATCGCCATCGCTCCCACTGACCGGGTAGCCATCGCCACCTACTCCAGAAGCCCGCAACTCCTGCTCGATTTCACTCCCAACAAAGCCGCCGCTCGCTACGCATTGCAAAACATCAATTTCGGCAACGATTTTGCCGACCTCAATCTGTCCTCCAGCCTCGCGGCCACCATCGACTCGCTGGCGCCCCTCCCCGGGAAGAAAACCATCGTCCTCCTCTCCACCGGTGTCGACACTTCTTCCGCACCCAACTGGCCGCTAGTGCAGCAAAAATTGAATACCTCCGACGTCCGCATTCTCGCTGTCTCTCTCGCCGGTGATCTCCGCGAGCCCGCCAAGCGCAAAAAGCTCTCTCCGCGAGAGCGTAGCGAGCGTACTCAAGTGAAAGAGGTGTTCGGAGAAGCCGATAAATGGTTGGGCGGACTCGTCCGCGCCACCGGTGGCCGCGCCTACTTCCCAACAAACGAGAAGGAATTCGCCAGCGCCTACGCCGAAATCGCCGAGCTAATCCGCCACGAATACAGCCTGGCCTTTGCCCCACCCGCCGCAGACAACCAACTCCACGTCCTCGAGGTGAAAGTAAAAGGCTCCGCCTATCAGGTAGACCACCGTCAAGCCTACCTGGCCCCAACTTCAACAACTGGCTCACACTAGTGCGACCTCAAAGACTACTCCGACTCTGAATCCAGCACCGTTCCGGTCTGCGGATCCAGAATCAGAATCCGGCCTTGTCCCCCGCGCTCGTCAAAGTCAAACATCCCATTCAAGCTTCCCGCGATTGCATCTACCGAGCCGGCGAGCCTGCCCAGATTCCAATTATCTTCAATGAAGCGCAGAATCGAAGATTGGTCGGTCACTCTGTGATCGATGTAGTTCCGCTTCGCCCACGGCGAAACCACCAGCAACGGTTGGCGCGGCCCATACCCGCATCGGCCATTTTGAGTTCCACCCGTGACGTCGCTGGCCTTCGGCGTTCCGCAATTCCCAGGCCCCAGAAGCTGATCATCGAGACGGGTGTCGTTCAGGCCTGCGTGCGATTGCATGACAATAGGGCCCATCTGGTGGTCGTACCACCCGTCCGAGTCGTCGTAAGCAATGATCACGGCAGTGTCTTTCCAGTATTTGGACTGCATCAATGTATCGATCAAGCCCACCACGAAGATCTGCTCATCGATCGGGTCCGAATACCCGGCGTGTCCGTCCTGGTAAGCGGCGGCCTTTACATAGCTGACCGCCGGCAGATTCCCCGCCTTTAGGGCATCGAAGAAGTCAGTAACGTCATATTGGTGGTTGGCTTGATCCGTCTTGCCTACCATTGCCTCGCTGCTCGGCCGCAAATGATGTTGATTCGTTGTCTGCGCGTAATACTCGAACGGCTCGTGATGCGGAATGTAGTCTCCCACGGTCGTCACAACGTCGTCCCCCGCTAGACCGGTGTGATGAGAGCCACACACTGCGCGGCCCGAGGCATCTACGCCAGTTGGCGCGAATCCGCCCTGGAACCAACCCCAGGTAATGCCCTTGGCGTTCAGCAAGTCACCAACGTTCTTTCCCGCTACGGTGATCAGCGTCGTGGTCTGCAGTTTAGGATTCGTCACCACGCAGTCGTCCAAACCAGGCCGCGCATCGCCCACGATTGCACCCGTTGTGAACCCGTCAAAAATACTCCCGCTCGCGCTGGCAGCGGTTCCGTTGGGTCTTAGTGGCACAAGTGTCGCACTAGATGTGTTCCCGGAAATTAGATTGATTGCTCCAGGCGTCGACGGACCAAACGTGGTGCTAAAGGAGTTGTCGCTCATTGCGAAGTGCTGCGCATAGTTCCAAAAAGCCGTGACTGTGTTCCCATCGTAATAGCCCATGGTGCTGGCAGCGCCGAGGACCGCATCCTTACAGCTAAGTTTCTCCACAAATCTATCCATCAGTCCGCCATCAAACGCTGTTTGCTCGTCGTTGTAGTTGTGGTCTTCGTCGCAGGTTACGGGAACGCTGGGTGGAATTCGAAACGGCTGGGCGGAGTTCGGATTGTTGGTGAGCAGTCCGGCAGCCAATAGAGTGTTGGCGCGCGGCGTGTCCTCTTTCGCGCGAAATGTCGTTTCTCCGGCCAGGTTCGCCGCGTGCGGGTAGGTTCCAAAATAATGGTCGAACGACACGTTTTCCTGGAATATCACCACCACATGCTTGATCGGCGTCGTTGTGCCGCCATCACCTGCAAAAGCGGCGGTAGCCGGCAACAAGGTAATCGCCGCCGCTGTCACTGTGGCCAAAGCCTTGGTAAGACAATGATGCATAGAGTTCTCCTTGAATTCGTGCGCACCAATGAAATGGGCATCCCGGACAGGGCAGAATCCGGCGGGCGCGGTGGGAATCCACCCGCGGAGAGAGGTTTTATTCTCGTCGTGTTAGCGCCAGATGAACGCCCGGTCAAAACTGTCCTACATAATCCAACCCATGTAAGATCAGCGAAGTTTTCGAAGTGCGGCAGACCAGCTGCCGCTTTTTTGGTGTAAGCACGACAAAGAACGCAACCGACAAATGCCCACACTAGCCCGCAAGCTCCGTGTCACGGACTACTTCACACTGGCCTTCGGGACCATGGTGGGCGTGGGCTGGCTGGTACTCATGGATGACTGGTTGGGCCGTGGCGGCCCGCTAGGCGCCGCCGTGGCATTCGCCCTGGGCGGTTTCCTGCTCCTCCCGGTCGGCTACGTTTACGGCCAATGGGTTCAGCGCCTGCCCGACGCCGCGAGTGAGGCCGCTTACACCGCCCAGGTTTTTCCTCCCATCGTCAGCTTTTTCACCGGATGGATCATGTTGCTCGCCTATTTCATCGTCTGCCCTTGGGAAGCGGTGGCGATTGGCAAAGTCGCCGCCTACATCTTCCCGTCGCTCAACTCCTTCGCCTTGTATACCGTCGCAGGCCAGCCTGTTTTCTTGCCAAGGCTTTTTCTTGGCATCGCCATGACCGTCTGCCTGGCCATCCTGAACTACCGCGGCATTCGCCTCAGCGCCACTTTCCAAAACTGGACGGCGTCCACCGTAATCCTCATATTCGCCTCACTGCTAGGCATCAGCGTCTGGCGCGGCTCTCCATCCAACTTTCATCCGCTCTTCCGAGCCACCCCGCTCGTTTCCATTGTGCTCACGCTCCAAATCGTCCCCTACTTCCTCACCGGCTTTGAGTCCGCTTCGAAAAGCGCGGAAGAGGCCAATCCCGAATTCAAGCGCGCCGGATATATGCGCGCTATCGCCCTGGCCCTCTTGATTGGCGCCGGTTTTTACGCCCTATCGGTCTTGGCCGTCGGCTACATCGCGCCGTGGCAAAACCTTCTCGGCAAACGCTTCGCGACTGCCATTGCCTTCGAGCAAGCCCTGGGTGCGCACTGGCCCGTTAGCCTCATTCTCGTCATGGCATTCTTCGGCCTCTTCCAATGCTTCAACGGCAACTTCGTCGCATCGAGCCGCCTGCTTTTCGCGTATGGCCGTCGCCAGACCATCCCCGCCGCTTTTGGCCGCATCCACGAAGAATTTCAAACGCCCAGCGTCGCCATCATTGGCATCGCTGCCGCCACCATCGCGGGGCTTCTTCTTGGCGACGCCCTTCTTGTCCCTGTGACCGAAGTCGGCTCCATGGCCTCGGCCTTGGGCTGGCTTGCCACCTGCCTCTCCTTGTGGCGCGTCGAGCCCGATCCGCGGACGCGTCTGATCACCGGCCTCGGCATCCTGGTTTCTTTCCTCCTCCTCGTCATGAAGCTAATTCCGATCTTTCCCGGTCACTTCTCAACTGCGGAATGGATTGCCCTGGGCATCTGGTTGGCTCTGGGTGCGATCCTCCAGGCCGCACAACCCAAACCCGCGATCGTGGCAAGGCAGTCCTCGCGCAACCTTTGATGATAAAATTCACGCCACTCTTAGGGATGAACGTTCAGCGAATTTCGACTTGTGAAGAGGGCGCCAGTTTAAAACCAAAATGCGAATCACCATTTCCCACAATCGTTCCAAGGAAGAAGTTATCCAATCGGTGGACCGCTCATTCAACGACCTTTTCCAAGGAATTGGCGCCATTCCGGTGCGCCTGACTCAGGAACACAAGAGCTGGCAAGGCTCCACGCTAACCTTTGCACTGACCGCCAAGATGGGCTTGCTCAGCACTCCCATCAAGGGCACCGTAGAAGTCACCGACCGCGACATCACCATCGACGCCGATCTCGGCATCCTCGAACGCATGATTCCCGCCAAGAAAGCGCAGGAAGTAATCGGTCAGCACCTGCGCGGCCTCTTGAAGTAGTCCCGCCACACTCTCAAGACGTCAGCGAGACCTCACCGCCCGTAAACCAACACGCGAAACGTTCCCATAACCGCCGTCCGTTGCGGATGTGGCTGCTCGGCCGTCGGAGGCGCCGGCTCCGCAAAATCCGCCGTATCCACAAACAAATTGTGCGTTTTCGTATCCAGCCCCATGGTCTTGGCGCCGAACTCGGTCTTAACCGTCTCGACCTCGCTGAATTTATCCGGCGAGTCTTCATGGAACACGTGGATCATCCCGTCGCGGGTCGAAGCAAAGATCATTCCTGTGTCTCTATCGTACGCCGCGGCATCCACTCCCGCGGATATCGGGAAGGACTGAATCACCTTTCCGCCGTCCGCATCCATCACGACCATATTTTGCGGATTGCGCCCCGCGCTAAACAGCCGCCGATGCTTGGCGTCTATCGCAAGCGCCGTAGGTGCTCCCGCCGGCGCCACAGGCCAGCGCGATTTAATTTTCAATGTTCCCGAATCGACTGCGACCAATTCGCTCTTGTCTTCCAAATTGATGTACACCGTGCCACTTCCATCGGCAACCGCAAATTCTGGCCCGCCACCCAGCTCGATCGTTCCAACAACGTCGCCGCTTTTGGCGTCAATCACCGTAGAGCTGTGCGGATCTCCGTTCATCACAAACACGCGTTTGGAAGCGGGATCGTAAATCACGCAATCGGCATCCTTGTCGGCTTTGACTTCGCCGGTCACCTTCAGACTCTTCAAATCAAAAATGATCGCTTTTCCTTGCGCGCCGTCGCTGATAAATCCGCGCCCGAACTCCTCCGCGACCGCCACTCCGTGGTCCTGCTTCAAACCTGTGATATTTCCGACCAGCGTGCCAGTATCGGCGTCGAGCACCTTGATCTCTGTGCCGTGCGACACGTACACGCGCCGTGACGGCGAATCCACCGTAATGTAGTCGAAATATTCCCGATTGCTGCCCTCCGCGGCGCCAAAACTATATTTCTTGAGCAGGTGATAACCGCTCGTCGCTCCCATTCCAACCCCAGCCGCGCCAACAGCAATAGCGCAGATAATCACAAAAACCACGCGATCCGCCGCGCGTCCGAATCCAAACGACCCTTTCATGTGAACCCTCCGCTTCCATCGACTTAAGCTCGCCTTGTCAGTTCCAAATTGCGAAACGCATTATACCGCTCGCTTCGCGGTCTTGGGCGATATAGGATAAGTGAAGTCCGGTTTCTTTACATGCACCCCTAGCTCTAACAATCGCATCAGACTCTCCAATGGTTACAACAGCCCCCAATCCCAGTCTCACCTCGGGTGAGGTGCTCGCCGCTTGGCGCAGGATCTTGACTGGCAAGATTCCGATGCTGTCCATTGAGATCACTCGTGAGTGCCCGCTCAGTTGTCCTGGCTGCTATGCCTATGGCGACCAGCACTTGAGTGGGGGCGTCACTTTGCGGGAACTAAATGACTTGCGCGGAGACGCGCTGGTGGAAGGCGTGTTGCAACTCGTGCGCGAGCATCAGCCTCTGCACGTGTCCTTAGTTGGCGGCGAACCCTTGGTCCGCCATCGCGAACTGAGCCGTATACTTCCCGCCCTCAGCGAATTGGATGTATTCACGCTCGTAGTTACCAGCGCCGTCATTCCCATCCCGGTGGAGTGGATGAGCATCCCTCGATTACGCGTAGCTGTTTCCGTCGACGGTCTCCCAGAGCATCACGACATCCGGCGCAAACCAGCGACCTACGAGCGCATTCTCAAGAACATAGAAGGCCGCGAGGTCAACATTCATTGGGTCATCACGCGACCCATGCTAGCTCGCCGCGATTACTTGCAAGAGTATGTCTCTTTCTGGAACGCACGCCCGGAGGTCCACCACATTTGGGTGAGTGTTTACACTCCCCAGCTCGGTGAACAAAGTCCGGAAATGCTGACCCCGGATGATCGCGAAACTCTTGCGCGAAGCTTGCCTTCCTTGCATCAGCAATATCCGAAGTTCCTGATCACCGATGGCATGGCTCGCGCTATCCTTCATCCTCCGAGCAGCCCGGATGATTGCCTCTTCTCCAAGATGTCTGCCAACTATTCGGCCGATCTCCAGAGTCGTGTCGAGCCTTGTGTTTTCGGTGGCGCGCCCGACTGTTCTCAGTGCGGTTGTTCCATCAGCAGCGCATTACACTGGATCAGAACTATCAAACTGGCCGGTCCGGTGAAGGTCGATCATTTTGTCAGAGGTTCAGTCGCCGTTGGCAGGTTAGTGAACCGCTTACGCTCCCGCAGCATTCGGCCTTCGCGCTGGCATTCGAGTGCCGCGAATCCCAGGAACCCTGACAACCTCGTGCAAATCCAGCCCTGACCCTCGGCGTCCGGTTGCTTTCTACTCTCCCACTTGTTATTCAATAAAGTGTTTTTCAGTCGCGAGGGGGATGTGTATGGGTGCACGCCGAATGCAATTGCTGGTCGCGGTTGTCGCCGTTCTCGCTGCCGGCCAGGCACGAGCCCAAAAGACTTCTGTCGACGCCAAGCAGACGGATAGCAGCAAGATTGCCGCGGACGGAACGGCCTATATCACCCGCGTTGTGCCGGTACCTACTACCATCAGTCCGGAGGCCCAGAAGCTGCTTGCCCGTGTAGTATCTGACGCTGCCGTTCCCGAAACACTCGAGCAGCGCCGCTCGAAAACGGATAAATGGCAGGCGGGCGCCGGCGAAGCCGCCAGGAAACTCTATCCGGTCAACATCGCCTCCGACACCATAGGCGGCATCCCCGTCCGTGTCATTACGCCCCTCACCGCCTCTCCCGAAAAGCAAGATCGCGTCCTCATCAACCTCCACGGCGGCGGCTTCAACGCAGATTCCGGCTCCCTCTCCGAGTCCATCCCCATGGCCAACCTCACCGGCACAAAAGTAATTGCCGTCCTCTATCGCCTCGCTCCCGAGCATCCCTTTCCCGCCGGTCTCGACGACGCGGTAGCCGTCTACAAAGAGCTACTGAAAACCTACGAGGCCAATCACGTCGGCATCTACGGCACCTCGGCGGGTGCCATCCTCACCGCTGAAGTTACCGCCAAGCTGAAGCAGCTCAATCTTCCGTTCCCCGGAGCCACCGGAATTTTTTCCGGCATGGGCGACTTCAGCCAGCCCGGCGATTCCATCGCCCTCTTCGCTTTGAACGGTTTTTCAGGACACCTGGAACCTCCCAAGCGCGACGAGCATTCGGAATATTTCGCAGCCTCGTTCGATCCCAAGGACCCCATCCTCTCTCCTCTCTACTCCGATCTCACCGGTTTTCCGCCCACGCTCTTTATCACCAGTGGCCGCGATCTTCTCTTAAGCGGCACCACCATCCTCCATCGTGCCTACCTCCGCGCGGGTGTCGACGCCCAACTAGTCGTCTTCGAGGCGCTCCCCCATGCCTTCTGGAACAATCCCGCCCTCCCCGAATCTCAGGAAGCCGACCACCTCATGGCCGCCTTCTTCGACAAACATCTCGCCCATTAGCCGCCGATATTCGCCTCCCGTCCCCGCCGGGGCGCAACACCGCTGCGCCCCAGCGTGGCAAGAACCTGGCGTGCCTGCCCTCTAGGGCTGCGCGCCTGTTTGAAGGGTGGTGCGGGGTTCTGAAACTTGAACCTGCGTACTGCAACTGTCATTTCGGGCGGAATTCATTTCTGTCCCTCTGACCAATTTCATTTCTTCGCGGCTCGAATTAAAGTAAGCCGTGATCGTCCAAAATCCTGCCCGCCTCGCGTTCGTTTCCCACTCCTCCTACTTCGCCGCCGTGAATCTGCGGCCCGCTGCCTCCACCGCACCCGTTCCCAATTTCGATTTTCGTTTTTCGTTTCTCAACCTTGGTATTTCGTCCCCTATTTTGCCGGCCCTTTGTTTTCATGGTCTTACGAATTGCTTTTCCCGCAACTCTCTTGTTTTCAAAACCTTCTGCGTTGCCCCCGGGGTGTACCGCCCAATCTCATTCCAAGGAAAGAAAAAATGAATCAGCAAATTGCTAACTCCAGCTCTATCAATAACTCCGTTCGCTGTGCCCATCGCTTCCCGAACGGCAAGCGCTGCCGCCTCTTTGTCACCGCGCTCGACGCTAACTACTGCTCGATTCACCTTAACCTTCCCCAAAATCCGCAGGAGCCTCCGGAAACCGCCCTTACACTCACCGCCGACCTTAAGGAATTCCGCTCTGCCATCCCCATCAACGAGTTCCTCGCCCGTCTTCTTCTCCTCCTCGCCGAAAACAAAATCTCCCCGCGCCGCGCCGCCGCCCTCGCCTACATCACCAACCAACTCCTTCGCACCCTCCCTGCCATCGACCACGAGCTCAACCCAAGCCCGGCAAAGACGAACCCGTCGAAATCATCTTCGACATGCCCGGTCCAGACCGAGACTCTAAGACGGATCCGAAGCCCGAGCCTGCCTATGCCGATGTGCGTACATAAGTAGGACAGCCTTTAGGCGGTCCACCAACCAAAAATGAGTAAGACACTTTTCAGTTGCTCTGCTAACCAAACCGAGCGAAAGCGAGGTTTTTCGCACCTGCCGTGTATACTCGTCTGTCCAAAATATGATCCCCTTTCTGCATCTCGGCCCCATCACCATTCCCACTTTTGGCCTGATGGTGGCTACCGCGCTCCTCGTTTCCGCCTACGTCCTGCAAGCCGATTTCAATCGCCGCCGCGACCAGCTCGAACGTCTTCCGGGCTACCAGGGGCAACGCGACGAAGGCTTTCTCATTATCGGCGTCGCGGGCATCGCCGGCTTGGCGGGCGCCCGCCTCTACCACGTTCTGGAGAGCCCCAGCGAATTCTTCGCCGATCCGTGGAACTTGCTCTTCAGCCGCTTCGGCTTCGCTTGGTTCGGCGGATTTCTCGGCGGATTCATCGCGCTGATACTAATGGCGCGACGCCTGAAAATTCCGCTTTTATCGTTTCTCGATATCTGCTCGCCGGCTGCCTGTGTCGGCTACGCTATCGGACGCATCGGCTGCTTGCTCTCCGGAGACGGCGACTACGGCATTCCCACGTCGCTCCCTTGGGGCATGAGCTTTCCCAATGGCGTCGTGCCTACCACCGAGCGTGTGCACCCCACGCCGCTCTACGAACTTTTCATCTGGCTGGCCATCGCCGCATTTCTCTGGCACATGGGAACCAAATCCCTTCGCGGACCGAAAGCGCGCGGCGAGATTTTCTGCAATTACCTGATTTTGACCGGCCTCGCGCGCTTTCTCATCGAGTTCATTCGCATCAACCCGCGCTCGTTTTTCGGCATGTCCAACGCGCAAGCGGCCAGCCTGCTCTCCATTCTGGTTGGCGCGGTGTTACTTTGGCGTATCAAAAGCCAGTTTCGCGCGATCAAAAAAGAGCACCGCATCGTAGAGCACATCGCCAGGCGTGGCGACATCCTGCAGCCGGAATATCACAAACCCACCCCGGAATGCCCGCACCCGGAGCGTTGGCACATGTACGATTCCATGACTGCCGAAGTAGAAGTCCTCGATTTCTTGAAAGCGCTCGTCACAACCCTCAAGCCCGAACTGGTGGTGGAAACCGGAACATTCTCAGGCTTGAGCACGTTGCGCATCGCCGAAGGCCTGAAGGCCAATGGATTTGGCCGCGTAATCACCTGCGAGTACGACCCCAAAGTCTTTGCCGCAGCCAAAGAACGCTTCGCGAAATCGGGTTTAAGCGAATGGATCGACGCCCGCAACGAATCAGGCCTGGAAATGAAAGTCGATGGCCGCATCGATTTGCTCTTTTGTGACAGCGACGCGCCGATTCGCGGGCAGGAAGTCCGCCATTTCCTGCCTCAAGTAAATCCGTACGGACTAATCCTTATGCACGACGCCAGCTCCGCCATGCAAACAGTCCGCGAAGCAGCGTTACAGCTGGAGCAAGAAGGCTTGATCTCCGTAGTGCTGTTACCAACCCCCCGCGGCCTGGTAGTAGCCCAAAAGCGCGAAGGCCGAAAATAGTCCGAAACGGCGGAACTTATCTTCTCTGCGCCGACTCCGCGCCCTCTGCGTCTCCGCGTTATCTTCTTCTTTTTCTTTTCTCGGGAAATGGCGAACGACTAACGCAGAGAACGTAGAGGTTTCCCAGAGACGAGGAATGCCAGCGTACAGGAGAGCTAGAGCATTTGGCGGAGGACGTATTGCAAAATGCCGCCATGATGGTAATAGGAGACTTCTTCAGGAGTATCGACGCGGGCTATTGCGGAAAATTGCTTGGTCTTGCCGTCGCTGGATTTTGCGCGCACATTGACAGATTTTCCTGGTGCGAGGGATGCGATTCCCTCGATGTCAAAGATTTCATGGCCGGTCAATCCAAGCGATTCGCGATTCTCTCCAGCTTTGAATTCCAACGGCATCACACCCATGCCGATCAGGTTGCTGCGGTGAATGCGCTCGTAACTTTCCGCGATGACCGCGCGCGCGCCAAGCAGCCGAGTGCCTTTAGCGGCCCAGTCGCGCGAGGAGCCGGAACCGTATTCTTTTCCGGCAATCACAAGCAGCGGGACGCCGGCTTCGCGATATTTTACGGCGGCATCGTAGATGGACATTTTTTCGCCGCCCGGCAAATACAGCGTCCAGCCGCCTTCTGTGCCTGGCGCGAGCTGATTGCGCAACCGGATATTTGCAAAAGTTCCGCGCACCATAACTTCATGATTGCCGCGGCGCGCGCCGTAAGAATTGAATTCGTGAGGCTTCACGCCGTTCGCAATCAGATATTTTCCAGCCGGCGAATCCACCGGAATCGAGCCGGCGGGAGAAATGTGATCGGTGGTGACGCTGTCCCCCAAAACCGCGAGCACGCGCGCGCCGTGAACATCCGCGAGAGGCGGCGGAGTCTTCGGCATATTTTCGAAGTAGGGCGGCAATTTGATATATGTGGATTTTGAATCCCACTGATAAAGGTCGCCCTGTGGAACTTGCATCCCTTTCCAGTGCGCGTCGCCTTCGTACACTTCGCTGTATTGCTTCTGGTACATGCTGGTGGAAACCGCGGCGCGCACCGTAGATTCGATTTCCTGCGGCGTGGGCCAAATATCGCGAAGGAAAACGGGTTTGCCGGATTTGTCGGTGCCTAGCGCCTCGGTGGTGAGGTCGAGGTCCATGCGTCCGGCCAGCGCGTAAGCGACCACGAGAGGAGGCGAAGCCAAGTAATTTGCGCGGACCAGCGGATGGATGCGGCCCTCGAAATTGCGATTGCCGCTCAGGACGGCGACGGCGACGAGATTATTTTCCTTAATAGCTGCGCTGATGGAATCCGAGAGCGGGCCGCTGTTGCCGATGCAGGTGGTGCAGCCGTAGCCCACGAGGTTAAATTTTAGTTTGTCGAGAAATGGCGTTAGGCCGGCGGCGGCAAGATAGTCGGTGACAACTTTAGAGCCTGGGGCAAGACTGGTCTTCACCCACGGCTTGATTTGCAGGCCGCGCTCAACCGCTTTCTTTGCGAGAAGGCCGGCGCCTAGCATCAGAGAAGGGTTGGAAGTATTGGTACAGCTGGTGATGGCGGCGATTACGATTGCGCCGCTGGAGAGATCGAAGGAGTCGCCATTGTTGTGAACCTGCGCATGTTTCTGGGGAGTGCCTTCGACAACTTTAGTGAAAGACGATTTTGCGTTGCGCAATGCGACGCGATCTTGCGGACGCTTGGGTCCGGCGACAGTGGGCTCCACGGTGGTGAGATCGAGTTCGAGTTTGTCGCTGAAGATGGGATCCGGAGTGGAATCGGTGCGGAAGAGAAATTGTTCTTTGCAATAGGCTTCGACGAGCGCGATCTGTTCGTGGGCGCGACCGGTGAATTGAAGATAAGCGAGCGTTTCGGAATCGACCGGGAAAAAGCCCATGGTCGCTCCGTATTCGGGAGCCATGTTGGCGATGGTGGCGCGGTCGGGAACGCTTAGGCTGCTGAGGCCGGTGCCGTAGAACTCTACGAATTTGCCTACTACGCCTTTTTTGCGCAGCATTTCGGTGACGGTGAGAACCAGATCGGTGGCGGTGGCGCCTTCGTGAAGCTTGCCGTGCAGGCGGAAGCCAACGACTTCCGGAATCAGCATCGAGGATGGCTGGCCGAGCATGGCTGCTTCGGCTTCAATGCCTCCAACGCCCCAACCGAAAACACCGAGCGCGTTGACCATGGTGGTGTGCGAATCGGTGCCGACAACGGAATCGGGATAGGCCTCGAAGCGGTTGCCCAGTGGCATAGCGCAGACTACGCGCGCGAGATACTCCAGATTGACCTGGTGGCAAATGCCCGTGTCGGGTGGAACAACTTTGAAATTTTTGAACGCGGTTTGACCCCAGCGAAGGAAGGCGTAGCGCTCTACGTTTCGCTGGAATTCGAGTTCGGCGTTCAGACCGAAGGCATTGGCATCTCCGAACTTGTCTACCTGCACGGAGTGGTCGATGACCAGCTCGGCGGGAAAAAGCGGATTGATGCGCGCGGGATTGCCGCCCATGCGCTTGACGGCTTCGCGCATTGTGGCGAGATCGACGACGGCGGGAACTCCGGTGAAATCCTGGAGCAGCACGCGGGCAGGCATGAAGGCAATTTCTTTTTGTGCGGCGTTAGGTTTCCAGGCGGCCAGGAAGCGAATATCATCGGGACGCACGAAGCGGCCGTCCTCGCATCGCAAAAGATTTTCCAGCAAGATGCGCAGAGAAAAGGGAAGCTTGGCGAGAGTGGCCAGACCTTTCGCTTCCAGCTTCTCAAGACGATGAATATCAAAGGATTGCGCGCCGACGTTGAGCTTGTCGCGAGTGCCAAAAGAATTGCCTGCGGGGATGGCCATTCCTATCCTTTCCGGAAGAAGCGCAGCCTTATATCATAACTGAAAACGAAACCGCGCGCGGGCGACTATACTGGTAGACGATGAAAATTGTGCTGATTTCGACGTATGAGTTGGGGCGGCAGCCTTTTGGGTTGGCTTCGCCGGCGGCTTGGTTGCGTCGGCGCGGGCACGAGGTTGCGTGCTTCGATCTTACGCGGCAGGAGTTGGATTGGGGGCAGGTGCGGGCGGCGGAGTTGATTGCGATTTATTTGCCGATGCATACCGCCACTCGGCTGGCTTGCAAATTGATTCCGTCACTGCGGTCACAAAACGCAGGGGCACATTTTTGTTGTTATGGGTTGTATGCGCCTATGAATGCGGAATATTTGCGGTCGTTGGGGGTGGGGACGATTTTGGGTGGGGAATTTGAGGGTGAGTTGGTGCGGTTGGCGGAGCGGTTGGAGGGCACGCGGGCCGAACGATCAGCGACCGGAAAAGTGCGCCCAAAGGAGGAGAGCCCTCAAATTTTGGACGCTGAGCCAAGCAGGGGCGCAGTGTGCTGCGCCCCTACGATGACGCCTCAACGTGAACCGATGATTTCTTTGGAGCGGCTTCGGTTTGAGGTGCCGGACCGGGCTGGGCTTGTGCCCATCGCCAAGTATGCGCATCTTGTTGTGCCTGGCACAGGGTATCGCATTGTCGGATCTACTGAGGCTAGCCGGGGATGCAAGCATCTTTGCCGGCATTGCCCGATTGTGCCGGTTTACAACGGGGTCTTTCGGGTGGTGGAGCGAGACGTGGTGCTGGTCGACGTGCGGCAGCAGGTGGCGGCGGGGGCGCAGCATATTTCGTTTGGCGATCCAGACTTTTTTAACGGGATCCGGCATGCGATGGAGTTGGTGGAAGCGTTCCATCGCGAATTCCCCGCCGTTACTTACGACGTGACAATCAAGATTGAGCATTTGCGCAAATATGAGCGACATCTTACGCGGTTGCGCGACACGGGTTGTTTGTTTGTGATCAGTGCGGTGGAATCGGTGGACGACGAGATTTTGTCGCGATTGGACAAGGGGCATACGCGAGAAGATTTTCTTTATGTGGCGCGAAAGTTTCTC
>Ga0307478_10000219_pt1 | contig 66739 bp, 52 predicted proteins | sample atmos_gasesECM4C_2_FD_203713 | JGI IMG/M metagenome (GOLD analysis project Ga0307478, IMG submission 203713) | Hardwood forest soil microbial communities from Morgan-Monroe State Forest, Indiana, United States - atmos_gasesECM4C_05 | ecosystem: Environmental > Terrestrial > Soil > Temperate...
GCCGATTGCTGAGTGATACGGATGGATTGGAATCGCCGCAGGTCGCGGTGATCAGCGAAAGCCTGGTAAGAAGGTATTTCCGCGGGGAAAATCCGCTGGGCCGCCATATCAAGGTGGGCAAAGCGGAAGGGCTAGGCGCATGGATGACCGTGGTCGGTGTTGTAAGTGATGTGCACTACAGCTGGATCGTCAAGGAAGATGTCCCAACGATTTACCGCTCGTTCCGGCAGACGCCTCCGTATTACGCGACCGTGGTGCTGCGCACGGCGGGCGATCCGCTGAAATTCGTGTCGGCGGCTCGTGCGGAGATTGCGGCGGTCGATGAAAATTTGCCGCTGTACGACATCAAACCGATGGACAAGTTGATTACCGAATCGATTGTGGGCATCGCGTACGTGGCTACGATGATGGCGGTGCTGGGAGCTATCGCCCTGGTGCTGGCATCGGTTGGGGTGTTCGGAGTGATGTCCTATTCGGTGAGCGAGAGAACCCACGAGATCGGAATCCGGATGTCGATGGGCGCGCAGACAAGTAATGTGCTCAGGTTGGTGCTGCGAAGCGGGATGTTCCTCACCGGGCTTGGGCTGGCCATTGGCTTGCCGGTTGCATTCCTGCTTGCGCAGGCGCTTTCGTCGCTTCTCTACGGAGTGCAGGCCGCCGACCCGGCGTCCTTTCTCGGGCTGCCATTGCTGCTGCTCACCGTGGCTGGAATAGCATGCTACCTTCCGGCGCGACGGGCAGCGCTTCTCGATCCGCTCCAGGCTTTGCGGCATGATTGAAGTCCAGCGCAACCTTGAGCCGGCTTGGAATAAACGCTCCACTTGCGCTACAACAGAGAGGCGGGCAAAGACTCGGAGTGCTGTTGCACTGATTCCCTGGGTCGGTAAGGAGAAATTGTGGAACCTTTGATTCAACTGCGAAACCTGGAAAAAGTTGTCGAGGCTGGTCCGAATAAATTTTATCTTTTGCGCAGAGTGAATTTGGAGATTCAGCCCGGCGAATTTGTCACGATTATGGGTCCATCAGGCGCGGGAAAGTCCACGCTGCTGAGCATCATCGGAATGTTGGATGGAGCGTGGAGCGGGGACTATTACTTTCTCGGCGAAGCCGTCCACAAGCTCAACGTGAAGAAACGCAATGAGCTGCACAAGGCGAATATCGGGTTCGTATTTCAGAGCTATCACTTGATCGACAATTTGACGGTTTTTGAAAATCTGGAAGTCCCGCTGTCCTACAAAAATGTGCCGCACAAAGAACGCGTCAGCCTGGTTTGCGACGCGCTTGATCGTTTTCACATCGTTGGCAAGAAGGACCTCTTTCCCAGCCAGCTTTCCGGAGGCCAGCAACAACTGGTAGGCGTTGCGCGGGCGGTGATTCTCAGTCCCAAGCTCATCTTGGCTGATGAGCCAACGGGGAACCTCCATTCCGCGCAGGGCGAAGAGATCATGCAACTTTTCAAGAGACTGAATGACGCGGGGACCACCATCATCCAGGTGACGCACTCGGAGAGAAACGCCGCTTACGGGAGTCGCATTATCCAACTGAAGGACGGATGGGTTGTGGGCGACAATGCCACGGCAGGTGTGCAAGCCGGCGCGGCGCAACCCGCGTAAAGTGTCGGCTGCTCCATTGGAATGAAGCGTTTGGAGCGGTTCTCACCATGCCTGAAAGGGCGCCCTGAAAAACGGCGGTAGGAAAACTTCCGAAAACCATTCGAATGAAAATAACGAACCCCCACCCTTATCGAGTTCTTTTGGCTGACGACCAGGCGGACATCCGCGATGCTCTGCGCTTGCTTTTGAAGCGGGAGGGGTATGAAACGCAAGGCGTGGCGTCCCCGGTGGAGGCGCTAAGCGCCATCGAATCGCGGGAATTTGACGCGGCGCTGATGGACCTCAATTACACGCGAGACACGACTTCTGGGCAGGAGGGGCTGGACCTGCTCACGCGGATTCAAATGCTCGACAGCACGTTGCCCGTTATCGTGATGACCGCCTGGAGCAGCATCGAGGTTGCCGTCGAGGCCATGCGCCGTGGGGCTCGCGACTTTATCCAGAAGCCGTGGGAGAACAATCGGCTGCTTGCCATTCTGAGAACGCAAATCGATTTGCGCCAGGCGCTAAGGCAAGCATCGCGGCTGGAAGCGGAAAACCGCATCTTGCGGGCGGAATCGCGTCCGACATTCTTGGCCAAGTCCCCCGCGATGGCTCCGGTGATGGAGTTGATTGGGCAAATCGGGCCTTCGGATGCGAACGTCTTGATCACGGGAGAACACGGGACTGGCAAAGAAGTGGTCGCGCGAACACTTCATGCCCTGTCGGCGCGCTCGACAAAGCCGATGGTGACGGTGAATGCGGGCGGACTGTCAGAAGGGGTGTTCGAGAGCGAACTTTTTGGGCACGTAAAAGGGGCATTTACCGATGCGCGCGCGGACCGCGTGGGACGATTCGAACTCGCAGATACCAGCACGCTATTCTTGGATGAAATCGCCAACGTGCCGCTCAACTTGCAAGCGAAACTTTTGCGTGTTCTGGAAACGGGAGATCTTGAGCGCGTGGGTTCGTCCACGACGCGGCGCGTGAACGTGAGAGTCCTCGCGGCTACCAACGCCGACGTAAATGCCGAAGCGGCCGCCGGGCGCTTTCGTCAAGACCTGCTCTTTCGCCTGAATACCATTGAGATCCATATCCCGCCGCTCAGGGATCGCCGTGAGGACGTCGATCTGCTGGCGCATCATTTCCTGCACGGGTACGCGCAGCGCTACCGCAAAAATATTTCCGGGTTCGACACGGCAGCCATTAAAGCCATGCACGAACATGCCTGGCCGGGAAACGTTCGCGAACTGGATCACGCGGTGGAGCGGGGCGTGCTGTTGTCGCCCGGCCCTTCGGTCCGCGCCGCGGATCTCGGCTTGCGCGCGCAGGCCGCCGGGGGAGCGGCCAAGCTGGAAGAGATGAACCTCGACGAAGTGGAGCGCTACCTGATCCAGCGCACTCTTTCTCGGCACCAGGGAAACGTCAGCCAGGCTGCTAAAGCTCTGGGATTGAGCCGGAGCGCCATGTATCGCCGGCTGCAAAAACATGGGCTGGAATGACGCCCCTGACTTATGAGCGCCGCATCCAGGTCCTCGCGCTAGCGGCGGGTTTCCCAGGCTCGCTGATTGCCATGATCCTTTTGTGGCATGGAAATTATTCTTCCGGCACCGTATGGACGATTGCCTTTTTCATTCTTTCTCTCTGGCTTGGATTTGCTTTTTCCCTCCGCCATCGCGTGGTTTTTTCGCTGCAAACACTCTCGAACCTTCTGGCGGCGTTGCGCGAAGAAGATTTTTCAATGCGCGCTCGCGGGGCCCGCAGCGACGACGCCATGGGCGAAGTGATGATTGAAGTCAACGCCCTCAGCGAAGTGCTTCGTCAACAGCGCTTGGGCGCGCTGGAAGCCAATGCTCTTTTGCGAACGGTAATGGAAGAGATTGACCTGGCCGTGTTTACTTTTGATAACGACAACAAGCTGAGACTGGTCAATCGGGCCGGCGAACGTTTGCTGGGCCGGCCGGAAGGGCGCTTGCTAGGGTTTACGGCGAAAGAATTAGGACTGGGAGCTTGTCTGGAAGGCGAAGCCGCGCACACGATGGAACTGGCGCTTCCCGGCGGATCGGGGCGTTGGGGACTGCGTCGCGGAACGTTTCGGCAAGGAGGCTTGCCTCATCAGCTGGTAGTCCTGACCGATCTCAGCCGGACGCTCCGAGACGAAGAACGCAAAGCGTGGCAGCGGCTGATTCGCGTTCTTGGACATGAATTGAACAACTCGCTGGCGCCCATTCAGTCCGTAGCGCAAGGTTTGGAGAGCGGGCTCTTAAACGCGTCCAAGTCCTCCGAATTACAGGGCGAAGCAAGCGTTTCCATCCTGGACGATCTGCGGCAAGGGCTGGGAATTATACGCTCGCGGACGGAGGCGCTGGCGCGGTTCATGGCCGCGTATTCACAACTGGCGCGACTGCCACAACCGAAATTGTTGCCGGTGCATGTGCCGGAATGGATCAATCGAAGCGTAAAACTGGAGACGCGCGTAAGGGTTGCTATTCTGAAAGGCCCGGACGTGGTCATTTCAGCTGACGGTGACCAGCTGGAACAATTGTTGATCAACCTGGTTCGCAATGCGGCGGATGCTACGCTGGAAACGGGCGGCGGGGTTCAAGTTGGCTGGTCGCGGCAAGGCGGGCAACTCAATGTTTGGGTTGAGGACGAAGGCCCGGGCCTTCCCAACACCTCGAACCTGTTTGTGCCCTTCTTTACAACGAAGCAGGGGGGATCCGGGATTGGACTGGTTCTCAGCCGTCAGATCGCCGAAGCTCATGGTGGTGAACTAACGTTGAAGAACCGCACCGAAGCGCGCGGTTGCGTGGCTTTGCTTCGACTTCCCGTCTAGAAACTTCGTTTTCTTCACAAAATACTTAGGTACAATTCATCACTTCCTAAGCCGGGCACTTATAGCATCCGTGGAGAGAACTCTGTGAGCGACGTAATATTCATCCTGGTCACGGTCATTTTCTTCGCCCTCGCGATCCTCTACCTGCGAGGGTGCGAGCGGTTGAGGTAAGGCGGAGAACCGCAATGCTAGAAAACATTTTGCTCATCTTCATTGTCGTGTTGCTATTCGGCTATCTGCTGGTGGCGCTCCTAAAGCCGGAGAAATTCTAGAAATGACCGCCAACGGGTGGTTTCAGATCGGCCTCTATCTCTTAGCGATTTTCCTGGTCACCAAGCCGCTGGGGATCTTTATGGCTCGCGTCTTCGAGAAGCAGAAGACTTTCCTGGATCCCGTTTTGCAGCCGGTTGAGCGCCTGATCTATCGGATTTGCGGTGTAGACCAGAGTCAGGAGATGCGCTGGACGGAATATGGCGCCGCCATGCTGCTGTTCAGTGTGGCCTCACTAATTTTGCTCTATTTGTTCGAGCGCATGCAACAGTGGCTGCCATGGAATCCGCAGAAGTTCGGGAGCGTAGCGCCCGACCTAGCCTGGAACACCGCGGTGTCTTTTACCACCAACACCAATTGGCAATCCTACATTCCTGAGACCACGATGAGCTATCTGACACAGATGGCAGGCTTGGCGTATCACAATTTCGCGTCCGCTTCCGTGGGGATTGCGCTGGCCATCGCGATGGTTCGCGGAATCGCGCGCCGCGAGTCTGCCACCATAGGCAACTTTTGGGTGGATCTGACGCGCTGCTTCTTGTGGGTGCTGCTGCCTGTCAGCCTGGCGGGTTCGCTGGTTTTTATTTCACAAGGAGTGGTGCAAAACCTGAAGCCTTACGCCACGGTACAACTCCTCGAGCCGCAGACGATTCAGACTCAAAGTTCAGACGGGAAAACCGTTACGCAGACGATCAAGCAACAGGTCATTCCGCTGGGGCCAACTGCTTCACAGGAAGTCATCAAGATGTTGGGGACGAATGGCGGCGGCTTCTTCAGCGCCAACAGCTCGCACCCCTTTGAGAATCCAACGCCGCTGTCAAATTTCTTGGAAATGTTTCTGATGTTCGCAATCCCGTCTGGGCTGACCTACACGCTGGGCCGGATGACCGGAGCGCAGCGCCACGGCTGGGCCGTATGGGGCGCCATGGTGGCATTGTTCCTGGTGGGCGTTACGACGGTGTATTGGGCCGAGGCCAAGGGCAATTCGCAATTCTCCGGCGTGAATCAGACAGCCAGTGAACGGCAGTCCGGCGGAAATATGGAAGGAAAAGAAGTTCGCTTTGGAATCGCCAACTCTGCGCTTTTCGCGACGGCCACAACCGATGCCAGTTGCGGGGCCGTGAACGGGATGCATGATTCCTTTACGCCGCTCGGGGGAATGATTCCTCTGGTCAACATCATGCTGGGAGAAATCATATTTGGAGGCGTGGGTTCGGGCCTTTACGGAATGCTGGTTTTCGTGATTCTAGCGGTATTCATCGCGGGACTGATGGTAGGAAGAACCCCGGAATACCTGGGAAAGAAGGTCGAAGCCTTCGATGTAAAGATGGCCATGCTTTCGGTGTTGGTGAGTTCGGTGACGATATTGGTGCTCGCGGGGATAGCGGTGGTCGCGAAGTTTGGCACGGCGAGCATTTCCAACCCCGGACCACATGGGCTATCGCAGATTCTTTATGCCTACACTTCGGCTACGGGAAACAATGGTTCGGCATTCGGCGGCTTAAACGCGAATACATTTTGGTACAACACGAGCACAGCGGTGGCCATGCTGCTGGGGAGGTTCTTCGTGGTCATCCCGATTCTGGCGATTGCGGGAAATCTGGCCAGAAAGAAAACGGCGCCGGCTTCTCTAGGGACCTTTCCGGTCACCGGGCCGCTTTTCACGGTGCTGCTGGTCTCCACAATCGTGATTGTAGGAGCACTCACCTTTTTCCCGGCTTTGAGCCTGGGCCCGGTTCTCGAGCATCTGTTCATGCTGTCTGGAAAGTCATTCTAGGGGAAACATGGAACACGAATCTCAGACAAGAAGCAAATCTCTGACAGACCCCAGGATCTTCAAGACAGCCGCGATCGATTCGCTGCGCAAATTGCATCCGCGGACGATGATCAAGAATCCCGTGATGTTCGTTGTGGAGGTGGGCGCCCTTCTGACTTCGATTCAGCTCGTTCGTGACAGCTTGCACCATCAAGGAGCGTTCGGGTTTGGACTGCAGATTACACTTTGGCTTTGGTTTACGGTGGTGTTTGCGAATTTCGCCGAGGCCATGGCGGAGGGACGCGGGAAGGCTCAGGCGGATACGCTGCGCAAAGCAAGGGCCGAAACAGAAGCGCATCGTCTGCGGCCTGACGGTTCGACCGAGCTTGTTCCGAGTTCAAAACTGCGTTCCGGCGACGAAGTGCTGGTCACTGCCGGAGAACTTATACCCGGAGACGGAGAAGTTATCGAGGGAGTGGCTTCCGTGGATGAATCCGCGATTACCGGCGAGTCGGCTCCCGTGATTCGGGAGTCGGGCGGAGACCGCTCGGCAGTGACCGGCGGCACGCGGGTGCTCTCGGACCAAATTCGCGTTCGCATCACGTCGAATCCCGGTGAGACGTTTCTCGACCGTATGATCCGCCTAGTGGAGGGCGCATCGCGGCAAAAAACACCAAACGAGATTGCTCTCAACATTTTGTTGGCTGGCTTGACGATTATTTTCCTGTTGGCGGTGGTGACATTACAGCCGTTTGCCATCTATTCGGGCGCGCCGCAAAGCATTTTCGTCCTCGTTTCGCTGCTGGTTTGCCTTATTCCCACGACCATTGGCGGACTTTTGTCGGCCATCGGCATCGCGGGAATGGACCGCTTGATTCAACGAAATGTGATTGCGATGTCGGGCCGCGCGGTGGAAGCGTCGGGCGACGTTGACGTGCTGCTTCTGGACAAGACCGGCACGATTACGTTGGGAAACCGCCAGGCTACATCCTTCCACTGCTGTCCCAGCGTTTCTGAGACGGATCTTGCCAGCGCGGCGCAGCTTGCTTCCTTTGCGGATGAAACACCGGAGGGACGCTCCATTGTCGTTCTGGCCAAGGAAAAATATGGGCTGCGCGGGCGCGAACTGGCCCCCCACAATCCGGCGTTCATTCCGTTTTCTGCGCAGACCCGCATGTCGGGCGTGGACCTGGACGGCCACGAAATCCGCAAAGGGGCGCCGGAAGCCATCGAGAAATATGTGGCTGAGCGGGGCCAGGTGGTGCCGGCTGAAATCAAGCAGATCACGCGTGATATTTCAAATGGCGGCGGCACACCTTTGCTGGTGGCGCAAAATCGTCATGTGCTCGGTGCCATCGCGCTGACCGACGTCGTAAAAGGCGGAATGCGCGAGAGGTTTGACCATCTGCGAGCTATGGGAATCCGCACGATGATGATCACGGGGGACAATCCGCTTACCGCTGCCGCAATCGCGCGGCAAGCCGGCGTTGACGATTTCCTTGCCGAGGCCAAACCGGAAGACAAGATGGCGCTAATTAAACGCGAACAAGCCAAGGGCAAGCTAGTGGCCATGACTGGCGATGGCACCAATGACGCGCCTGCTTTGGCCCAGGCCGACGTCGGCGTGGCCATGAATACCGGCACGCAAGCCGCGAAAGAAGCCGGCAACATGGTGGACCTGGATTCGAATCCGACCAAGCTGATTGAGATCGTGGAAATTGGAAAGCAGCTATTGATCACGCGCGGAGCGTTGACCACGTTTTCCGTGGCCAATGATGTCGCCAAGTACTTCGCCATCATTCCGGCGATGTTTGTAGCGGCATTCCCCCAATTGCAGGCGCTGAACATCATGGGTCTGCGGACTCGAGAGTCCGCGATTCTTTCGGCGGTCATCTTTAATGCGCTCATCATTGTTGCGCTCATCCCTCTGGCCCTGAGAGGGGTGCGCTATCGTCCCGTGGGTGCCGCGGCGCTGCTGCGGCAGAATCTGCTCCTCTACGGCCTGGGCGGCGTGGTGGCCCCTTTCATCGGAATCAAGCTAATCGATGTGATCATCACCTTCATGCACTTGGCTTGAGGAAAGTTATGAAACAAAATTTGCGAATCGCATTGTTGATGACGCTAGTGACCACGGTTCTGTTCGGCCTGTTCTATCCCCTGGCGGTGACCGGCCTCGGGCAGCTTCTCTTTCCCTCGCAAGCAAATGGCGGCTTGATCGTGAAGAATGGGCAAATCATCGGCTCGCAACTTATCGGACAGCCTTTTTCTTCCGACAGCTACTTTCATGCCCGGCCATCCGGGGCCGGCAATGGCTATGACCCGGTCGCTTCCGGTGGCGGCGCACCCAACCTTGGGCCCACCAATCGGCAACTCTTGGACCGCGTGAAAGGCGATGTAGAGAAGCTCCATGCGGAGAACCCGGGAGCGCCAATCCCTGCTGATCTGGTTACCACGTCGGGCTCTGGCCTGGACCCGGACATTTCCCCGGCTGCCGCGGAGTTTCAGACTCCGCGAGTGGCGCGCGCACGGCACGTCAGCGAGTCGGAGCTGCGCGCACTCATTGCCAAGCACACTTTAGGAAGGCAGTTCGGCGTTTTAGGCGAGCCGCGCATCAACGTATTGGAATTAAATCTGGATCTCGACGCGCAACACTCGCTGTCGAAATAATGAGCTGCCCCTGCGGAGACTTGGCGTTCCGCTGAATCACGGGGCGAGTTTACTGTTTTCGCGAGACCGGCTTAGGCGGGCTCACGCGCGGGGGTTGGAAGCGATACCCCACCCAAGGTTCGGTGCGAATGTACTTCGGCTGAGCCGGATTGCTTTCGATCTTCTTGCGCAACTGATTGATGACCACCCGGAGATTTTCCGTTTCTTCCCCATATTCCGGTCCCCAAACGGACTGCAGGAGTCTCCGATGGGTGAGCGGCTTTCCTTGATTGGCAATCAGATGCTTGAGCACGTCGAATTCCTTGGGAGTCAGATGCACTTCCTCGCCACGCACCGTCAACTGGCGGGTTTCAAAATCCAGAGTCAGATCTTTCGAGACAAAAGGAGGCAAAGTATCGCCGGGAGCGTAGCGCCTCAGGGCTGCGCGAATGCGCGCGAGAAGTTCTTCGATGCCAAAGGGCTTGACCACATAATCGTCCGCACCAGCGTCGAGAGCGAGCACCTTGTCGCGCTCTGCATTGCGAACGGTGAGCATGATAATGGGGGCGTCGGACGATTGGCGAATCTCCCGGCACGCTTCGATGCCGCCGATGCCGGGCATGTTGACGTCGAGGAGCACAAGGTCGGGTTTCTCCTTGCGAGCGGCATCCACAGCTTCTTCGCCCGTCTTAGCTTCGATGATTACGTACCCCTGGCTCGATAGAGTGGAGCGCAGCACTCTGCGAATCTGAGGCTCATCGTCTACAACCAGGATGGAAGCGTCCGTCATATTAGCGTTCCGTCCTTCGCGCGATGGGAAGCGAAAATGTGAAGACCGAGCCGTGGCCGAGCTGGCTGGTGACTCCAATGGTTCCCTGATGCGCGGTTACAATTGCCTTGGCGATCGGCAGCCCCATGCCGGTGCCACGCACAAGGTACCGCTGATCTTTGCCGCGATAGAATTTATCGAAGATCATTCCCTGCTCGAGGTCATCGATGCCCGGACCGCGATCGGCCACGCTGGTCGAGACGCAATCGCCGCTCAACTCGGCAGTGATAACGATCGGCTGCTCCTTTGGCGAATACAGATTGGCATTATCGATGAGCTTCAGCAAAATGTCCTGAGCGCGGTCTGGATCGGCTTCGACAAGAGGAAGATCAGGAGATACTTTCACCTGGAGTTCGCGAGCGCCCAGTGAGGATTTGGAAAGGGCGAGCGCTCCTTGAATGATTTCTTCAATCGAAGTCGGCGCAAAATGCAATTCGATTTCGCCGGCTTCCAGCCGGGCCATTTCCGAGGCCTCCTCGACGAGATGGTTGAGGCGGTCGCACTCTTCGTTGATGATGGTGAGCAATTCGTGGGCTTGCGGAGCGGCTACTTTTCCGTGGGCCAGCAGACTTGTCACGGCCGCTTTCATGGAGGTGAGTGGCGTGCGAAAATCATGCGTGACGGAGTCCAGCAAAGCGGACTTCAGGCGTTCGCCTTGCCTCTCTGCCTCGGTCTGGCTGAGTTGTTCCACGGCGCGTGCCCGTTCGATGGCGATAGCCACCAGGCTGCTCACGGCCTCGAGCGTCTGACGCGAGACCCTGGCCCCGGAGATGCCGAGGCTCCCGATGGCCTTCACACCAAGACGGACCGGGACAAAATATACACTTTGCTGCTGGTCGAAGGTCATCTCATCGCGGAGGAAGGCGGCCTTCATTTTCTCTTCATCGAGATGGGCCGCGCCGTATCCCGAGCGATAGAATTTCTCTTTCTGCGGAAGAAATAGCTCAGCCGCGCCTCCCTCAAAGCTCTCCACAAGGTAATTCGGTATCGCGTTCATCAGCTGGATGACGTTGCCTTCTCCCAATAATTTCTGGCTGAATTTGTAGAGTCTCTCAATTTCGCGGCGGCGGCTATTGGCTTGGTCGGCCTCGCTTCGGATACGAGCCGAAAGCTGGCTGCCCATAATGGAGGTCACCAGAAATGCGCCAAGCGCCACCCAATTCTGGGGGTCGGCAATAGTGAGTGTTCCGATGGGCGGCAGGAACTCATAATTGAAGACCAGCATCGCCACTACGGACATGAAGACGGACACCGCCATCCCCCAGACCGCCGAAACTGCTAGAATTGCGAGGAGCAGCGTCAGCGCCACAGTGGTCTGATTGACAACAAGAACGTGGCGATAGAGAAAAGCGATGCCGGCGATGACCGCGACGGAGAGTGCGAAACCAAACGTCCGGCCGGCAAGGAACCTCTGCATTCGTCTATTCTAGCGCAGGCCTTTGATTTGCAGCGGGGAAGATAATCCTTTGCCAAAGAAGCCGGAAGACTGGTTGGAAATCGCCTCTCCGTCGCAAAAAGCGCGCGGCATCTTCAAGCTGTTCCTCGGTTACGCTCCGGGCGTCGGCAAGACGTTCAGCATGTTGAGCGAGGCGCGCCGCCGCAAAAGCCGCGGCGAAGACGTGGTCATCGGCGTCGTGGAAACTCACGGCCGCAAAGGCATCGAAGAACTCCTCGCTGGCATTGAGTTCATCCCGCGTAAAAAGATTGAATACAAAGGAACGATCTTTGAGGAAATGGATGTCGACGCCATTATCGCGCGTCACCCGCAGGTCGTCCTGGTCGACGAGCTAGCACACACGAATATTCCCGGGAGCAAGCACCGCAAGCGGTATGAAGACGTCCAGGAAATTCTGGCGGCAAAGATCGACGTCGTGTCTACGCTCAATATTCAGCACATCGAGAGTATCGCGCCCGTCGTCCGCTCCATCACCGGGATCACCGTGCGCGAAACGGTGCCGGACTGGGTTCCCTTGACGGCCACGGAAACAGTAATGGTGGACCTCACGCCGGAAGCTTTGCAGAACCGCATGAAACGCGGCGACGTGTACAGTTCCGAGAAAGTAGAGCGCTCACTCAAGAATTTTTTCCGCCGAGGCAATCTGATTGCCCTGCGCGAGTTAGCTTTACGGCAGGTCGCTGAGCAAGTTGACCGCAGCCTCGAATCCTACATGGAAGCGGAAGACATCCGGAAAAACTGGGCCGTGCGGGAGCGCCTGGCCGTGTGTATTTCAGCAAACCCTGCGGGTCAGTACTTGATCGCTCGGGGAGCACGTATGGCGCGCCGCATGGATGGGGAACTTTACGTAGTTCACGTGGATCGCGAGCTGGGCCTGAAAGAACCAAACCAGAACGCGCTTAATGCCAATTTGCATTTTGCGGAGAGTCTCGGCGCCCAGGTGGTCCGGCTAAAGGGTCGCAGCGTCGCCGATAGTGTGGCTGAATTTGTGCGTTCGAAACATATTACCCAGGTGATTTTCGGCCGCGCCGCGATTCGCGACTGGCGCAAGTACCTTTATTTGTCGGCGGTGCACCGTTTCCTTCGCGAGTCGCCGGCGGTTGACGTTCATATCGTCACGCAAGAATCGGAAGAGTAGCTGGAGACTAAGGCGCCGCGGAGATTTCGAAACTTCCTTTTAATTCAAGTGCGATCTCCACGGCATGATTCACCTTGAGCAGGAAACTGCTCGGATTCTTCAAGCCCCAATCGATGAATGGCACACTGAACTTCGCGCTGGCGGTCCAATGATCTCCGGCAAGTTCCGCCTGGACCGGCACGGTCAATTCATGTTCGCTGCCATGCAAAACAAGAATCCCGTGCAACTGAACTGCGAAAGTGCCCGGGGACGCAATTTTTCCGTCCACCCGGTCCGGCCGGAAAATGACATCCTGGTATCGCGCGCTTTCGAGAACTTCTTTGTGCATTTTCTTGTCGCGCGTATCGTTGCCGCTATCCCCGCTGGTGGCGAATACGACGATTTCACCGCTAACTTTGCCGCTCCTGGGGTCAACGTGCAATCTCCCGTTTTTGAACGCAAACGTTCCATGAACGGTGTGGAGCGTCGTGCCAAGCGTCCAGTGCACTCTACTCTGTCTGGAGTCGAGGCTAAGAACAAGTTCACTGGAGAACGGAGGCGCGCTGGTCTGGGGAAGCGCTGCGGAGACCAACGGAGCCGGCAGGGCGGTAAACAACCCAACGAGCACAAGCCTCGGACCTAACGGCAAGGAGTTCATTCGCCCCCTGTTCGCATCAAGCCCACATGAGTTCCCAGCCGAGCCGGGCTCCGGTCCTCACGGTCTGGGCCGAACTAGCCTCTCCGACGTGCACAGCCAAAAGCCGGGCGAAGATTTCGGGATTTCTCGCCAATGCCCGCATCAAGCGACGACGCAAGCCCGGGCGGCGATCTAAAAGGAGCATGAACTGCCCCATGAGTGCGGGCCGCCTGGCAAGGCGCCGGTGTTCTTCCTGGTAGAGCCTAAGATCGCCTACCTCCAAGGCATTCGCGAGCGCTACGGCTTGCCGAAAGCTGAGGCATAGTCCATCGCCCGTTATGGCATCCACTCCGCCGGAGGCATCCCCAACCAAAGCGACGTTGGCACGCCAGATGCGCTTGAGCCGGTGCATCGGGGTTATGGTACCCCGCTCGCGAACGGTCTGTTCCTCGCTCTCCAAACGATCTCGAAGCTCGGGATAATCTTCAAAGAGAGTTTCCAGATGCGTGTATGGGTGACGCGAGATCACCACGGCGCAGACTTCCCGTTTTCCTATCGGTGTGACGTAGGCCTGGGCTGTTTCACCCCAATAAATCTCCACGGCGTCAGACCAGGGCTCAACCGCGTAATGGCGCCTGTAGGCAAAACGGAAATCATATTGCAGGGGAGCCTCCAAACCGCTCCAACGGCGCACTCGCGATCTGGTTCCGTCCGCACCGACAATCCAGCGTGCCTCGATCCTATGTCCGCCCGCGATTATTCCATCTTCGGCAAGTCCCGTGACGGGAGTGTTCCACAGTAGAGTGATGCCGGCAGCGTCGGCCTGCTCAACCATTCGTTGGTGCAATACAACTCGAGGTATACCGATACCATCCGCCAAGGGGAATCTGGCGTCCACTTTGTGGTTCTTGTCTAGAAACCGTACCCTGGAAAAAGGGTAGCCCTCTCCCGGACGCAATCGCACATGCAGATCGTGAAGCGCGGCTAGCGCATCCGGCAGGAGCCCTTCGCCGCAAGGTTTGTCAACAGGCGGCTTCCCGCCATCCGCAACCGTAACCGTGAAACCTTTCTTGCGCGTCGCCAGCGCCGCCGCCAGCCCTGCCGGGCCCCCGCCAACGATGAAGACATCTGTCCCCTGAACCATCAACACCCCCGACATTCCGTTCGGAAATGCAACCTGCCGCCGGTAGAGCCGCAGTTCCCGGACCTAGATATTCGCAGCCCGGCGCGCCAATCCAAGCACCTCGGAGCAAAACGATGCGGAAGTGTGCATGCCATGTACGACATCGCGAATCGCTGTCACGAATTGATCGAGCTGCTCTTCCGTAGCGATCAACGGTGGAGCGGCTTTCAACACCATGAAATTATTTCCACAAATCTGCGTCAGAATCTTTTTTTCTCGCCCGCACGACGTAAGGATGGTTGTGGCCGGTGTTGTGCACGCAGTACCCGGAGAGGAAATCGAGGATGCCGCGCCCGCGAGCAGTGCGGAGCTCCACTCCGGTACACCGCTGGTAGGAAACGTTCATGGCCAAGACGTCGAGCCGCCTCTCCCATCGCGGGTTCACGTACTTCGAATACAGCGGCTCAGAAACAATTGGTGCTGACCTAGCAATCATATCTCGTCATGGATGCCCAGGCGCATGTCGGAGATGCCTCGGAAGAGCCCCCGCGGTGCAAACTATAATCCGAGCCCAGAAATTTGAATCGCTTGCGCGGTGTTTGCGGCCAGCGGCCATACGATAGCCATGCAGCAGAAAAAGACGAGAGACACAGAATAATCAATATTTATTCTGTTGTACAAAACTATTAATTTGACTGATTGACTTGCTGGCTTCATGCTGCTAATTTGATGGTCAAGACCTATGTCGCACGTGGCCATCACCGACGACCTGATTTTGCCGGTGGAGTTCCTTGCCCATCGAGTATTCTGGATTGTGGTTCGAATTAGCTCCGCCCGCGTAAGGGGTGCCCCAGGCGGATGATGGCAGCCTAGCACAGCATGGAAGTTTTTCTGGCCATCATCCAAACCTAGATGATGGCTTTGGTTTTTTAGAGGTTGGAAATTTCAGGATGGCAGCCGTTGATGACCATCGAAGGGACTCTCGAAGTGAGTGACTCTTTGCTTAAGCCGCGCAGCCGGGCTCTAACCGAAGGAGCCAGCCGCGCCGGTGCCCGCTCCATGCTTAGGGCCTGCGGCCTTGGGGACGACGATTTCCGGAAGTCGCTGGTGGGTGTGGCGAATACCTGGATCGAGATTGGTCCCTGCAACTACCACCTACGCGAACTCGCGCAGCATGTGAAGGATGGCATTCGCGCCGCCGGCGGAACTCCGCTGGAGTTCAACACTGTTTCCATTTCCGACGGCATCACCATGGGCACGGAAGGCATGCGCGCATCCTTGATCAGCCGCGAGGTCATCGCTGATTCGATCGAGCTTGTGACCCGGGGGAATCTCTTTGATGCCCTGGTGGTTCTCGTCGGCTGCGACAAGACCATTCCCGGCGGCATCATGGCCTTGGCGCGCCTGAATATTCCGGGACTCATTCTCTATGGCGGCTCGATTGCTCCCGGCCAGTTCGAGGGCCACTCCGTCACGATTCAAGATGTCTACGAAGCCATTGGCAAGCACGCGCACGGCGGAATGACCGACGCTCAGCTCAAGTCCCTGGAAGTCGCGGCTTGCCCGGGGGCGGGCGCTTGCGGCGGGCAATTCACTGCGAACACCATGGCTTTGGTTTGCGAGTTTCTGGGGATCGCTCCCATGGGACTGTCGAGTGTACCGGCGACGAATGCGGCCAAAGCAAAAGCCGGCGAGCGTGCCGGCGAGATGGTCCTGGATCTTCTGCGCCGGGATGTGACTCCCTCCAAAATCATCACCAAAGCTGCGATCGAAAATGCCATCGCCGGTGTCGCCGCGACGGGCGGTTCGACCAATTCCGTGCTGCACTTGCTAGCCATCGCCAATGAAGCGAAGATCAAGCTCTCGATCGACGATTTCGACCGCATCAGCTCCAAAGTTCCCATAATCGCCGACCTCAAGCCCGGAGGACGATTTGTAGCCACTGATCTCTACGCAGCCGGCGGCACTGCGCTGGTCGCAAAGCGCTTGCTGGAAGCTGGATTGCTCCACGGCGACGCCATCACAGTCACTGGACGCACTCTCGCCGAAGAAGCGGCCACTGCCAAGGAAACGCCGTCGCAGGAAGTGGTCCGCAAGCTCGCCGCGCCGCTCAAGCCGACCGGTGGACTCGTGATCCTCAAGGGCAATCTCGCTCCAGAAGGATGCGTTATAAAGGTTGCGGGGCACAATATAGAGAATTTCCGCGGCCCCGCTCGTGTGTTCGATAATGAAGAAGCCGCGTTTGCCGCTGTCGACAAAAACCAAATCAACGCCGGAGATGTAATCGTCATTCGCTACGAAGGTCCGAAAGGCGGTCCGGGCATGCGGGAAATGCTGGCCGTCACCGCGGCGCTGGTCGGCGCCGGTCTTGGCGATTCTGTCGCTCTGCTCACCGATGGCCGCTTCTCCGGTGCAACCCACGGACTGATGGCTGGACACCTTGCACCCGAAGCCGCCAACGGGGGCCCCATCGCGGCGGTGGCGGATGGCGACATGATCGTATTCGACATCCCTAATAGACAATTGAACGTGGAACTCAGCGCTGCGGAAATCCAGGAGCGTCTTGCCAAATGGAAACCGCCTGCACCGCGCTTTGTTAGCGGTGTCATGGCCAAGTACGCTTTGCTGGTTTCTTCTGCTTCTTTAGGAGCCGTCACGGCCGTGCCGGCTTCCTTTCTGGGAAGCGCTCAACCGGGCGCAAACGCGTCGACCGCTTTGCGGTCGCCGGAAGCGAGGATTCTATGAAACTCACTGGTGCGGAAATACTTTGCGAGTCGCTCATGCGTCTCGGCGTGCGCGAAATTTTTGGCTACCCCGGCGGCGCCATTCTCCCGGTATATGACGCGCTCGGCAAATCCAAGCTCCACCACGTACTGGTGCGCCATGAACAAGGCGCCACGCACATGGCCGATGGCTACGCGCGCGCCAGCGGCGGAATCGGAGTGGCCATGGCCACGTCTGGTCCGGGCGCAACAAATATGGTCACTGGCATCGCTACTGCCATGCTGGACTCATCTCCCGTCGTGTGCATCACGGGCCAGGTCAGCAGCAAAGTTCTGGGTACCGATGCATTTCAGGAGATTGACATCACCGGCATCACCATGCCGATCACCAAACACAACGTGGTGGTCTCGAAAGCCGAGGACATCGCGCGCACCATGCGCGAAGCCTTCCTGATCGCCGCTAGCGGACGCCCTGGCCCTGTTCTTGTTGACATCACCAAGGATGCGCAACAGGCCTCGGCGGAGTTCCACTGGGAAGCTTGTGAGCCGAAACTTCCACCCAAACGGGTGCGCAAAAATCACGACCAAGCCGAATTGGACCGCGCCGTCGAGATGCTGAACACCGCCAAGCGCCCTATCATTCTCGCGGGCCACGGCATCATGGTCTCTGGAGCGATGCGGGCTTTCGAGCAATTCGTCCGCGCCGGAAATTATCCCGTGGCCATGACCCTCCTGGGCATCGGCTGCTTCCCGGCCAACGATCCGCTGAACCTCGGCATGATGGGCATGCACGGCGAAGCTTGGGTGAACAATGCCATCCAGGAAGCCGACCTCCTGATTGCCGTGGGCATGCGGTTTGACGACCGCGTTACCGGCGATCTGCGCACTTACGCCAAGAACGCTCGCAAGATCCACGTGGAGATCGACCGCGCGGAAATCAACAAAAACGTAAAAGTCGACGCCGCTCTTGTCGGCGATGCGCGAGAAGTACTCGAACAGCTCACGCCACACATCGCCACCCGCGACCATTCCGCCTGGATTGGCCACATCACTGAGCTTAAGGGTGATTCGGCCGTACGCGACATTCAGAGCCTGCCCGATAGCGGGCACCTCTACGCCGCCCATGTCATCAACGATCTGTGGAAAGAAACCCGCGGCGAAGCCATCATCGTCACGGACGTGGGCCAGCATCAAATGTGGGAGGCTCAGTATTATCACCACAATCGTCCGCGCACGCTGATCACTTCCGGCGGACTCGGCACGATGGGGTTTGCTCTCCCGGCCGCGATCGGTGCCAAGTTCGCGAAGCCCAACTCGGAAGTGTGGGTCGTCGTCGGCGACGGCGGATTCCAGATGACCATGAGCGAGCTGGCCACCATCGTCCAGGAAAAGATCAACATCAAAATCGCCATCATCAATAACGGGTATCTCGGCATGGTCCGGCAGTGGCAGGAATTTTTCTACGACAAGCGCTACGTGGCCACGCCGCTGGTCGCGCCGGATTTTGCGGCTCTCGCGAACGCTTTTGGCATTCGCGGCGAGCGCATTACCAAACGCGCCGAAGTAGTGCCCACCATCCGCTCCGCGCGCGAATCCGCGGAATCGGTGCTGATCGATTTCCGCGTCGAGCAGGAAGATTCCGTTTATCCCATGGTGGCTGCGGGCTCTTCTTTAAGCGACATGATTCGCCGACCGAATAATCCACTCGTCGAAACAGCGACGGAGCCATAGGAGAAATTGAGAAAATCATGCAAACACTTGTCGCCTATGTCGAAAACAAACCCGGCGTCCTCAATCGCGTCTCTTCTCTTGCGCGACGTCTTGCTATTAACATCGATTCGCTTACGGTCGGCCCGACAGAGAACGAAGAAATCGCGCGTATGACCATCGTGGCGCATACCGACGAACGAGGCGCGCATCGCCTGGAAGCTAGCCTCGAAAAACTCGTTGACGTCCTGCTTGCGGAAAATATTTCCACGCGTGCGCTTCTCGAACGAGACTTGGCGTTAATCAAAGTCTCCGCCGACCAGCAGAATCGCCCTCACCTGATGGAATTGATCAAAGTTTTCCGAGCGCGAGTGGTTGATGTCGCTCCCGAATCGCTGATCATCGAGGTATCCGGCACCGTCGACAAAATTGACGGCCTGCTGGAAGTGCTACGTCCTTTCGGGGTGCTGGAAATGGCTCGCACGGGCCGGATTTCCATGACTCGCGGCGGCGATTTGTTGCAGCCGCCGGCCGCTTCGCCGGAATCGCCCGTATCCGTGGAGGCGGAGTCAAAGTAGGACAGTGATTCCCGCTTGTCCCTTGAATCGAGGAGCACGGCGGAGCAAGCCAAGTATTACTGAATTCATAAATATGGCGACCGCAAACCGGTCACGAGAGGAAGCCCATGGCAAATCTCTACTACGATAATTCCGCGGATATTTCGCTGATCCAGGCCAAGAAAGTGGCCATCATTGGTTACGGTTCGCAGGGTCATGCGCACGCGCTGAATCTCCGCGATAGCGGCGTCTCCGTCAGAGTCGGCCTCCACGAAGGGAGCGCTTCTCGCGCCAAGGCGGAAAAGGCCGGATTGCCGGTCACTTCGCCAGCGGAAGCCGCCGCTTGGGCTGAGGTCATCATGATTCTCGTTCCGGACACCAAGCAACCAAAACTATATCGCGACGCCATCGAGCCAAATCTCAAGCGCGGGAAGACTTTGATGTTCGCGCATGGATTCAACATCCGCTTCGGCACCATCAAGCCGCCTGCCGCCGTGGATGTTTCCATGATCGCTCCGAAAGCTCCCGGCCACCGCGTTCGCGAAGTTTTCACGGAAGGCGGCGGAACGCCGGCGCTCCTGGCAGTCGAACAAGATGCTAGCGGCAACGCAAAAGCGCTGGCGCTGGCATACGCCAAGGGGCTCGGTTGCACGCGGGCGGGAGTTCTGGAAACCACTTTCACCGAGGAGACCGAGACCGATCTATTCGGCGAGCAAGCCGTCCTCTGCGGAGGTGTGAGTGAATTGATCAAGGCGGGCTTCGACACGCTCACGGAAGCCGGCTACCAGCCCGAAGTCGCTTACTTCGAGTGCTTGCATGAGCTAAAACTTATCGTTGACCTGATTTACCGCGGAGGCCTCAGCTACATGCGCTACTCCGTCAGCGATACCGCGGAGCAAGGTGATTATTCCGCCGGACCGCGAATTATTACTAAGCAGACGCGCGAAGAGATGCGCAAGATTCTCGGGGAGATTCGCAACGGCAGCTTTGCAAAGGCCTGGGTGGAGGAAAACGAGAAAGGCTGCACAAACTTCCTGGCCACGCGGCAGCGCGAGCAGCAGCACTCCATTGAGCAGCTTGGCCCTAAACTTCGTGCCATGATGCCGTTCTTGCAACCAGTGGTGGCGCCCGGACTCGAAAACAAAGTGGCCGCGTCGAAGAAATAATACTTAATCGTTTTAGTTAGGATTTCTGCATTCGTGGCCCGCGCGCCGGTTGACACGCGGCGCGAATTAGGCAATTCTCTCGCTTGATGAAACGCAACGAGGCCGCTACTCCGAATCTAGCGGAGCGCATCGATCAGCTAAGCATCAAACGCCAGGAAATTATCCGCCCGATCCTGGAGCATCCGCGCGAATACGTACTCCTCAGCGTACGCGCCATGGCCGCACGCCTTCAGACCGATCCCGCGACCATCGTCCGCATCGTTCGCGGCCTGGGATTCGGCAGCTACCGCGAGTTTCAGAAACACTTGCACGAGCTTTCCCTCGCCTACGCTACTTCTCTCGACACCATGCAGTCCCGGGGAGGCGATGGCAGCATGCCCTCGCATGTGCGCGATTCCCTTGAGCAAGACATGAAAAACTTGCAGGGCTTGAAAAACAGCCTCGACGCACAACGCCTGGTGGCACTGGCCAAACGCTTTTACGAAGCCCGTCGCATCGTCTTGCTGGCGGGAGACCTCGCGGTTCAGCTAACTCAATACCTCGAGTATCAAATTAGTCTGCTGGGTCTGCCGATCTTCGTGGCCACCTCTGCCGGCAGGATTTTGCATCTGGTACGCTCCGTTAACAAGCAGGACCTGGTGATCGCCATCAGCTTCCGCCGGGGGCTCCGCCAGACTATCGAAGGAGCTCAACAAGCTCGCGTTCGCGGAGCCCATTGCGTCGGTATCTCTGACACTTATGTTTCTCCCCTGGCACGCGAGTGTGACGAAATCTTTCTGGCCTCGATTGAGTCGACATCTTTCGGCGCTTCTTATGCGGCGCCCATTGCCTTGATGAACGCCATCCTCGCGGCTGTCGGCCAGTACCGCCGGACCCAAACGCTGGCTTTGGTGAAAGAAATCGCCGAAGAGCAGCGCAAAGGAGTTCGCTGGTTCAACACTTGAGACCGGCCTGGCCCGGTTCGATTCATGTCCTAGTCTCGCCGGGAGTCCGCTATTATGTCGTTACAAACGGAACGAAGATCGAGAAACCGGAAGGGAATCGGGCGTGTACGATAATGGCAACATCCTCTTGAAGCGGCGATTTGCCGCCGTCTTGCTCGCAGTTCTTTCGGCTTGCGCTGCGCTCGCTCAATCGCCTGATGCTCTGCTTCCCGGCCGCAAACCTGCCGACCTCCCCAACGACTGGAGGCCTTGGATCGGCGAATATGGTATCAGCGGCAATCCCATTAGATATGTGCTGAGTGAAAAGGACGGGTTCATCTGGATTTTGCAGCGGCCGAATCAGGAACGCGCAGCGACCTACCAGATCCTTGAAAAATTCCCTCTCGAAGCGCCACCGCCAACCTCCCCAGCACAAGGGATGCGCTTGCAATCGAGTCTCCGGGGTGAACGAATTTTGCTAATGGGTGATGTTGGAAACGGCCAGCGCACCCCGAACGGAGAAGGTTATCGAGCAGCACTGATAAAGCCCTCTCGCCCGATCGAGGAACTGCGCTCTGAAGCGCTGGCGGCCTCCCCACCCAAAGAAGTAGGGCACTTTCGTGATGCTGATCTGGTTGAGATTGCCCCACGCGATTCCTCAGTTCATCTCGATATTCGGTACGCCACTTCCAATGATTTCCTTGGCACTCCCGTATATTCGCAGGCCCGAGCGTTTCTCGAGCGTCCCGCGGCTGACGCTCTTCTCCGCGTCCAGAAAAAGCTAAAGCCGCTCGGTTACGGCTTGCTGATCCACGACGCCTACCGCCCCTGGTACGTCACGAAAATCTTCTGGGAAGCTACTCCGCCCGAAGGCAAAATCTTCGTCGCCGACCCTGCGCAGGGCTCCCGCCACAATCGCGGATGCGCCGTTGACCTCACGCTATACGATCTGGCAAGCGGAAAACCTATCGAGATGCCCGGCACCTACGACGAAATGTCGCCACGATCCTTCCCGGATTATCCCGGTGGTACATCACTTCAGCGCTGGCATCGTGATCTGCTTGGCCGCGCCATGGAGTCTGAAGGCTTCACGGTTTACGAGTCCGAGTGGTGGCATTTTGACTACAAGGACTGGAAGGAATATGCGATCCTGAATATACCCTTCGAAAAGCTGGACTCCGGCTCGGCGGCCATGTCCGTTCATTGATCGAGCGGTTGAATCACCTATAGGAGGATTCTGCTTTGAAAAATAAGTTGCGCGCCCTAGCTTTCTTCAGTGTTTTGATTCTGTTGCTTTTTCCTGTCCTGCGAATGCCGTCCGCTCGCGCGCAGTCTGAACTTTCTCTGTCTCAGCGCATTCAAAAAGTTATAAGCCGCCCGGAATTTGCTCACGCCAATTTCGGCATCGAGTTCTATTCGCTCGACGCTGGCAAAGTCATTTATGCGCTGAACGCAGACAAATTGTTCGTCCCCGCCTCGACCACGAAAGTTCTCACCGAAGGCACGGTCCTCGCCAAACTTGGCGTCGATTACCGTTTCCATACCTGCGTCTATCGCACCGGGCCCATCGACAAGCACGGCACCCTCAAAGGCAATCTCATCCTCGTGGCCAGCGGTGATCCCAATCTTTCGAATCGCATTCAGCCCGACGGAACTCTCGCTTTTGTCGATCATGACCACTCCTATAACGGTCCGGCGCTCCCGGGTGATCCGCTAGCGGTCATCCGGGAATTCGTTTCGCAGGTGAAATCCAAGGGCGTTCGCAAGATCGCAGGTCATGTCTACGTGGACACGAGTCTCATGCCCGATTCCGGACGCGAAGGCGGCACCGGCGTGGTGATGTCCTCCATCATCGTCAACGACAACGTCATCGACCTGGTAGGCCAAGCGGGCAGCAAACCTGGCGACCCGGCGCCGCTTTCGGTTTCCCCGAAGAATTCCTATATCCGTTTCATCAACAACGTCGTTACCGGCGAAGCAAAATCAAAGCTGGTCTTCAGCGCTTCCGACCCGATCCCCTCCCCAGATGGTTCCATGACCGTCAGCCTCACCGGCAGCATCCCCCTTGGCATGGAACCGCAGACGGCCGCTTTTGCAATACCCTCGCCGACGAAATTCGCTGCCGTCGTGCTTGGCGATTTGCTGAAATCCGCGGGCATCGCCGTTAATCCCCAAGCCCCCGTACCGGTGACCGACTTCACGCCGTACCAACGTTTCTACACTTCCGAAAATCAACTCGCTGAACATGTTTCCCCGCCGCTTTCTGAAGAAATCAAAATTACGCTTAAAGTCAGCCAGAATCTCCACGCTGGCATGGGACCTTACCTCTTGGGCTTGCTCGTTGCCAAGGACATGAGCGATCCACTCCACGCCGGTTTTAAAACGGAGCAGGCTTTTCTTCAGGAAGCCCAGCTGGATCTCTCCGAAGCAGCGCAAGGCGATGGCGCGGGCGGCGATTGGGCCGACCTCTTTAGTCCCGACTTCATGGTGCGCTACATGATTTATTGGTCCAAGCGGCCAGACTACAACGTTTTCTTCAAGGGGCTCCCCATCCTGGGGAAAGACGGCACGCTCGCGAAAATACAGACGAATTCCCCCGGGGCCGGTCACGTCTTCGCCAAGACTGGCACTTTCGACTCCGAAGATAAACTCAACAACAAGATGATGCTCAACGGCAAGGGTTTGGCCGGCTACGTGATCACCAAAGACGGAAAGAAATTGGCTTTCGCCGCGTACGTGAATCATGTTTCACTGTCTCTCGATGCGGACTCCGCGCAGGAGGTCGCCGGGCAAGCGCTTGGTGAAATTGCCGCTGCCGCTTATGAAGCAAGTCTGGATGCCTCGGTGAACACTGGCGACTACGATCTGCTCATTCGCAACGGGCACATCATCGACGGTACCGGAAATCCCTGGTATGCCGGGGACGTCGCGGTCAACGGCGAGCGCATCGCCGCCATCGGCGATCTGACCCAAGCTCACGCTAAGCGCGAAATCGACGCCACGGGCCGTATCGTTGCCCCAGGCTTCATTGACATGCTCGGGCAATCCGAAGTCTCTCTGCTCCTTGACAATCGTTCTCTGAGCAAACTCTCCCAGGGGATCGCCACGGAAATTACAGGGGAGGGCGGTTCCGTCTCCCCGCAAAACGAAAAGACCATCGCGCCGCAAAAACCGTTTCTCGACCAGTACAAGCTCACTATCGATTGGAGCACTCTCGACGGCTATTTCCACCGTCTCGAAAAGCAAGGCACACCGCTCAACATCGGCACCTACGTCGGCTCAGCGCAAGTCCGCGAAGCCGTGATAGGCGACGACGATCGCGCTCCCACCGCCCGAGAGCTCGAGCAGATGAAAACTCTCGTCGAGCAAGCCATGAAGGACGGCGCTCTCGGTGTCTCCAGCGCTCTGATCTATCCCCCGAACATCTACGCAAAGACCGATGAGCTCATCGCGCTCGCGCAAGTCGCCTCAAAATACGGCGGCTTGTACGCCACGCACATGCGCAGCGAAGGCGCCTCGGAAATGCCCGCGCTAGCCGAAGCTATCCGCATCGGCCGCGAAGCGAATTTGCCAGTGGAGATTTTTCATCTGAAAGTTAGCGGCAAGGTCCGCCACGGCAGCATGAAGAACGTGGTCGCGGCCATCCAAGTAGCGCGCGACTCCGGCCTTGACATCGCCGCGGACATGTATCCCTACACTGCTGGCGCCACCGCGCTGGCCTCCGCTTTGCCGCCTTGGGTCGCCGATGGCGGAGTGCAGAAATTGTTGGAGCGCTTGAAAGACCCTGCCATTCGCGCGCGCCTCAAGAAAGATCTCGCTGGCGATCACCCTGACTGGGAGAATCTATACTACGATTGTGGCGGCGCGGCCGGCGTGCTCATTGCTTCCGCTGAAAATCCTGAGCTAAAACAGTTTGCCGGGAAAACGCTCGATGAAGTTTCCAAGGCTTGGAAGAAATCACCCGAAGATTCACTCATGGATTTTGTCCTGGCGGACCAGGCACAAACCGGTGCGATCTATTTCATAGCCGGCGAAGACGATGTCCGTACCGGCCTAAGCCAGCCGTGGACCAGCATCGGCCTGGATGCCGGAGAAATGTCGCTTGATGGCCCAACCTACGAGCCACATACCCATCCGCGCGCCATGGGTTCCATGCCGCGTTTCCTTGGTCACTATGTCCGCGAAGAGAACCTCATGGCTCTCGAAGCCGCGATTCGCAAAATCACTTCTCTCCCAGCGCAGCGCGAGCATCTCGACAGCCGCGGACTTCTGAAGCCTGGCTACTTCGCTGACATTACCATTTTCGATCCGGCAACCATCATCGACCACGCCACTTTCACAAAGCCCGACCAACTCTCCGAGGGCATCGACTTCACCATGGTCAACGGCCAGGTCGAATACGATCACGGAAAATTGACCGGCGTGGCCGCCGGAAAAGCCTTACGCGGCCGAGGATGGCAACCAGCGGCGAATTGAAAAGAAGAATGTTCGATCGTCTAAATTCGACTAATCCAAATTAAATTAGACTGTGCGCAGTTGAGAAAAACGGTGGCGGGATTTGTTGCGATCCGGACTTTGGGATGGTGAGCAGCGGGACTCAACTCAGCGCGTTGTTTCCCATCTCGGCAACGCGACGCTCGTAGGTCATTTCCACCAACCCGTGCTTCCCGTAGTAGCGCAGCACGATTTTATGTCCCGGCTCGATTTTCGCTCGCGTCTTAATCAGCGAATCGGAAAGTTCGACCCATTGCCCACTCACCAGGTAGCTTCCTTCCCAGCCACGCAGTTCAAAACGACCGTCGTTCTTTAGAATGAGCGGCGCGGCCTTGCAAGGGATCACCTTCCCACGCACTTTGGCTTGCATACACTGGTAACGCCCGGAAACGTCAACGGTTTGCCCTTGGCATTGCGTCGTGAGGAAAAGCAAAACGGCAGCAGCAGCGACGCACCGCGCCAGAGTCGGGCCCACCCGGGCATACCCCATGGGAAAATCTCCACTTCCAGGTCGCGTAGCTGCGGGCGGCGGTCCCTGGCCATTCGTACAGGTGCAATCCGCTAGCCAATGACATCTAATATAAAATGTTTATTATCAATAGCTTGTAGACTATCGAAGGGACACTCGTGGTCGGAAAGGTAGAATAGTTCCCCTCAAATCACCCCAAAATGGAACTCTCTTGCACTGCTCAGAAGGGAGCTTCGCGCCCTACTCAAAGGGCAGTTCTGCGACCGCCTGGCCATCTTTTCTGGGGTCCGAGGCGCCATAGTTGACCCCGGCGGCAAAGTCCCGCAAAACCGCCTGCCCGCCCCCCATAGGGCTAGAATACGCGCCCTTCAGGTCAATTTTGTGGCCTTTTCCCGCCAACTCATTCCGCACATTCTGCGCAAAGCGGTTTTCCATCATCACGTCGCAGCCTCCAAAGGTACGCTTGCTGAACCGCGGCGCCTCCAGGGCAGCCTGAATGTTCATTTTGAAGTCCACCAAGTTTGCAACGAACTGCGCGTGTGCCTGCGACTGGTTCCAGCCGCCCATGATCCCGAAGGCCACACGCACATCTCCTTTTCGCGCAAATGCGGGAATGATCGTGTGCAAAGGCCTTTTTCTTCCCGCGAGGGCATTTGGCGAAGCCGCATCCATGCTGAAGAGTCCGCCTCGATCGTGGAGCGCAAACCCCGTCCCGGCAGCGACGAGGCCGGCTCCAAAGGCTTCGTAATTGCTCTGGATGAGCGACACCATGTTCCCGTCGCGGTCAACCACACTCAGATAAGTCGTGTCGTTTCCTGCGGCAATTTCTCCCGCCGCCGCATCGCAATCCGCTTTGTCTGCGTCAATCAATTTAGCTCTCACTCCCGCCCATTGTTTCGAAAGCAAGGTCGCCACCGGCAGTTTCTGCTTCCTCGGTTCGCCGATATATCTCGCGAGATCGGCATATGCCAAATTCTTCGCCTCGATCATGACGTGCAGAGCTTTCGTCGACCCAAACCCCCAATCCTTTTGTCCCAAGGGAAATGATTCCATGATGTTCAGCATCTCGAGAGCCGCAAGACCCTGCACATTCGGCGGCAATTCATAGATGGTCCAATCGCGATAAGTAGTCGAAATCGGTTCGACAAATTCGCTGGAAAACTCCGCGAGGTCCTGGGCGGTCATCGGTCCGTTGTGGCGCTTCATGGATTCCAGAATTTTTGCCGCCAGCTCGCCCCGGTAGAAAGCATCCCCGCCATGCTGGGCGATTTGCTCGAGCGACCATGCCAGATCAGGATTGCGAAACACTTCACCCATTTTCGGCGGGCGATCTCCCGGAAGATAGGTGGCCGCCGCGGTATCATCGGTGCGCAGATGATCCACTTCCATCGCCCAATAGGCCGCCGTCCACTCCGGAACAGGAAATCCATCGCGCGCCGTGCGAATCGCTGCCGCCAAATCTTCCCCCAGTTTCTTTCTTCCAAATTTATCCGCCAGCTTCTGCCAACCATCCACCGCGCCCGGAACGGTGATCGAATTCACTCCCTGCTGCGGCATTCCGCGGATTCCCTGCTTCTGCAAATATTCGATGGTCAGTCCTTTTGGCGCCCATCCGCTGGCGTTCAGTCCATATAATTTGTTGGCTTTGGCGTCATACACGATCGCAAACAAGTCGCCGCCGATCCCATTCATCATCGGCTCGACAACACCCATCATGGCGTTCGTAGCGATGGCCGCATCGACCGCGTTTCCGCCGCGCTCCAGGATTCTTGCCCCGGCTTGCGCCGCCAGCGGTGATTCCGCCGCCACGATTCCGCCTCGCGAAATCACCATCGATCGCCCTTGCGAGCGGTCTTGGGCAGGAACGGCTTCGACGGCGATGGTCATCGCCAGGCCAAGAAACAGAAATATCCCTCCGCAAGGAATTCGCCTCATCTTACTTTCCCCCCGGGCAGATCGCTAGGGCTGTCACAACCCCGTTGTTCTTAACCCGGCTGCATTTACTTTGTTTTCGCAAAGATGTTCGCAATGTTCCGCTCCCGAAGCATGGCGTTGAACGCCGCGAGGTCTTTCGTCAGGAGTTGCTGAAAGTCGTGCGCCGCTTTGTCGCCACGCTGCTGCAACTCTTCCTCGACAGCCGATTGCTGTGTCGTGGGCGGAAAATCCGCGCTGCCATCGAGCTGGCCGAAGAGATATCCCACTTTCTGCAGCAGCATCGGCGACCAGCGGCAGTCGTCCTGCCCTCGCCCGGTGAGCTTCAACTGCAGCAGGGTTCCCTCGACACTCGCGAGTTTCTCCCCGAGTTCGTCGGTGGCTTTCCTGACGGGTTTCGCGTCGTCAGCGGGGCCCAACTCTTGCCCCAAGGCCACGAGCTGCGCGCGCAGGGACTCGATCTGGTTCACGGTGGCTGCCATGGCGTTCATCTCGTCGTAGAGCGTGGTCTGTACGCGCGTCTGCGCCTGAATGTCGCTCTCGGAACCTGCAGTATGGGGGTCTTTGAGCACGGTCAACTTCTGCGTGAGTTTTTCTTCCCCCCAAGTGAGCGTGACGGTGTAGGTTCCCGGCAGGGCCAGCACCGCCAGGCGCCCCAGAGCCGGAGGCTTGCGCCATCCTTCCGGTCCAAAGGGAACATCCGGAGCGAATTGCGGCGTGGTTCGCAAGCGGATCTGCGTACTGCGCTCGGAGCGCAAGTCCCACCACAAGCGGTTGATGCCGGCCTTGACCTCGCAAGGCGGCGGTTCAACATCGGAGAAATCGTCCTCCTCACTGGGTTTTTTGGCTTCCGCGGCGCCGGGTTTTGGCGCGCGGCATTCGAACTCGCGCACTTTCTTGCCCCCGGCGTCCGTGATGGTTAGCTTGGCCACGTCTTTCTCTCCCAGGTTGGACTTGAGATAGAAATTAATGGACGCGCCGTACGGTGGATTCTTCCCTGTCGTGGGATCGTACTCGACGGCAGCCGGCTCGGCGACTTCCTTAAAACGATACGCGTCGCGCGGCGTAAACAGATGGGCTTTGGCAGTGGCGACCTCCGGTGTGAATTGTTCGAGCGCGGTAATGTCGTCCAGGATCCAGAAGCCGCGCCCGTAAGTGGCCACCGCGAGATCGTGGAACCTCTCCTGCACGGTGAGCCAATAGACTGGCGCGTGCGGCAGGCCAGACTGCAGCGGCTGCCAATTCTTTCCATCGTCAAAGGAAACGTACAGCCCGCCCTCCGTGCCCAGGTAAAGGAGTCCCTTGCGAACGGGATCTTCGCGTACGCAGTGCGCATAGCTCAACATGTTGTGCGGAATCCCGTTGGTGATCAACATCCAGGTTTTTCCATAATCGGCGGTCTTGTAAACAAAGGGGTCGCGAAAGTTCACCTGATGACCGTCAACGGTCAGGTAAGCGGTGCCCGCTTCGTAGCGCGAAGCCTCGATGTTGTCTACCGTACCCCACTCCGGGAAGTTGGGAAGGCTTTTTGTGACGTTCGTCCAGTTTTTGCCGCCATCGCGCGTCACCTGCACCTGCCCGTCGTTGGTGCCCACCCAGAGCAGACCGGCTTCTTTCGGCGACTCGGTCAACGCGAAAATCACGCCGGCATATTCGACGCCGATGTTGTCGGGAGTGAGCCCTCCGGAAATCTGCTGCCGGCTTTTTTCGTTGCGCGTCAGGTCGGGACTGATGATCTGCCAGCTATTGCCGCCATCGGTCGTGACGTGCACGAACTGGCTGCCCACGTACACTTTGTTGTGGTCGAAGGGAGAAATGGCTATGGGGAATTCCCAGTTGAAGCGGTATTTGACCTCTGCCGCCGGCGCACCGGCAACATAATCGGGCCACACCTCTACTTCGCGGTCCTGGCGCGTGCGCTCATCGAAGCGGGTTACCGTGCCGCCGATGCTGCCCGATCCGGTGCCCGTGGACCAGATGATGTTGTTGTCCACCGGATCGGGCACGGCGAAACCGCTCTCGCCACCTGCCACGGGGTGCCAAGCGCCGCGCGGGATGCTGTTGCCCAAGAAACCGCCGAACTGCAGGCTATTGCTCGGGCCGCGCCAGGACGGGCCGTCCTGCCGGTTGCCGTAAACAAAGTAGGGAATCTGGTCGTCCACGGTGACGTGATACATTTGCGCGATGGGAAGGTTGACGTGGTTCCAGGAGTTGCCGCGATTCACGGAAATATTCACACCGCCATCGTTGACTACCGCCATGCGATCCCCGTTGGCGGGATCGATCCACATCTCGTGATTGTCGCCGCCGGGATTCGTGGGCATCTTGGTAAGGGTGTGGCCGCCGTCCAGCGTTCGCGAAAATGACGCGGAAAAGAAAAACACTTCGTTCTCGTTGTCTGGTGCAATTTCCGTGCGCGTGTAGTAGTGCGTGCGCCCGCGGATTTGCCGGTCAGAGTTAACCATCTCCCAGTTCTCGCCGCCGTCGTCGGAACGCCATAGCTGCCCGAGTTGGCCGGGGCTATTCAGCTGCGGGACGCCGTCGCCGGTTTCAATTTCCGCGTACACGCGGTTGGAATCTTTCTTAGCCACGCGCACGGCAATGCGGCCCACCGGAGGATGCGGCAGGCCATGGCCTTCCAGGCGCTTCCAGGTGACGCCGCCGTCGGTGGACTTGAACAAGCCGCTGCCCGGCCCACCGCTGGTGCGGCCCCAGGTGTGAATCTCGATCTGCCACATCCCAGCAAAAAAGATTCGCGGATTGTTGGGATCCGCTCCCAAGTCGGAACAGCCGGTGTTTTCGTCCACGAAAAGCACTCGGTCCCAAGTCTTCCCGCCATCAGCGGTGCGGAAGACGCCGCGCTCGGGCTGCGGCCCATAGGCGTGGCCCAGCGCGCAGGCCAGCACGACGTCCGGATTGCGGGGGTCGATCTCTACGCGAGCGATGCGGCCGACCTTCTCCAATCCCATCAACGACCAGGTCTTGCCGGCGTCCGTGGACTTGTAAATCCCTTGGCCCACGGAGATGTGGCTGCGAATGAAGGATTCTCCGGTTCCCGCCCATACCAAGTTCGGGTCGCTCGCGGCCACTGCCAGTGAACCGATGGATGCCACTGGCTCGGAGTCGAAGATAGGATCCCAGTGGATCCCGCCATCCGTGCTCTTGAAAATGCCTCCGGAGGCCGCGCCCACGTACCAGATGTTCGGTTTGCCCGGCACACCGACGACCGACGTGGCGCGGTTGCCCTCCGGGCCGATGTAGCGATATTTAAGCTGCCCGTAGACGTCAGGACTGATAGGCGGCTGCTGCGCCCACAACAAACCAGGAGTGGCCAGCAGCACCACCATTGGGATCATTACCACGAATCTGGCAACAGCGAATTTCGCGCACTTCAGCATGGTGAATCTCTCCGATAGAATTGGATTTGGGATGCGCGGATAATACAGGTGAGGTTGCAGCACGTCAATGGCGGTAATCTTGTAATCTCTTGGCGCATAACCGCCATTCGCGCCTCTCCTAGCCGATTGGCATTTCAAGGCGAAGGTCCTAGAATCGAGAGGACGCGGGAGCAGCATTCGAGCTAAGCTGGTTTGCCCATCCCTCGTTTGCACCTTTTGGGAGACGATCGACTTGCCTGAGCAACGCCCCGCGATGCAGCACTCCACGCCGGCCGCTAGCAGCGATGCGCGTCTCAACACCGAGATGGACGCCGTCCTTGCGGCACGCCACGCTGATCCCTTCGCCCTGCTTGGCCCTCATCCCGTCGAAGGCCTTTGGACGGTGCGCTTTTTCCTTCCCTGGGCCGCCGAAGCCCGCATCTCTTTGCGGCCTCCCGCGATTGCAGGGTCCGCTCTCCCTCCCGCCAAAGTCACCGAAGCCGTGAAGCTACGACCGGAAGGATTCTTCGAAGCGACCTGGCCTTCCAATCAATCTGCGGCACCGGCAGCCGGTAGTTACAAAATTCAGGGACGCACGCACTCCGGAGATCCCTTCGAAATTTTTGATCCCTATGCGTTTCCGATCGTACTCAGCGAATTTGATTTGTATCTCATGGGCGAAGGACGCCACTACGATACGTACGAAAAACTCGGAGCCCATGTCATCACTCTTGAAGGGGTCCGTGGCGTCCACTTCGCCGTTTGGGCCCCTAGCGCAAAGCGCGTCAGCGTCGTGGGCGACTTCAATCGTTGGGACGGGCGCGTTCATCCCATGCGCGCGCGCGGCTCCTCCGGCATCTGGGAGATGTTTGTCCCCGAGCTCAAAGAAGGCGCCATCTACAAATATGAAATCGTCGGGCCCAGCGGAAATATTCTCCCGCTCAAAGCCGACCCCTACGCCTTCCGGTCGGAGCTGCGCCCGAACACCGGCTCGGTCGTTGCCCGTCTCGACCACCACAAATGGAACGACGCCAGTTGGATTTCCCTTCGCGCGCAAAAAAACTGGTTCGAGTCGCCTATCTCGATCTACGAAGTTCATCTCGGTTCCTGGCGGCGGGTCCCCGAAGATCATGACCGCTGGCTTACCTATCGCGAGCTAGCCGACCAGCTCATCGATTACGTCAAGGATCTTGGATACACGCATATCGAATTGCTGCCCATCATGGAGCATCCTTTCGATGGTTCCTGGGGCTATCAGACTTTGGGCTACTTTGCGGCCACCAGCCGCTTCGGCGCGCCAGCTGAATTCATGGAATTTGTGGATCGCTGCCACCAGGCCGGCATTGGCGTCCTACTCGATTGGACCCCCGCGCATTTCCCACGCGACACTCACGGCCTTTCCCAATTCGACGGCACTCATCTCTACGAACACTCCGACCCTCGCCAGGGCGCTCATCCCGACTGGGGCACGCTCGTCTACAACTACGGACGCAACGAAGTTCAAAACTATCTCATTTCCAATGCTCTGTTCTGGCTCGACAAGTACCATATCGATGGCCTGCGCGTGGACGCGGTCGCCTCCATGCTCTATCTGGACTACTCCCGCAAGCCCGGCGAATGGGTTCCCAACCAATTCGGCGGCCGCGAAAATCTTCAAGCCATCGATTTCATAAAGCGCATGAATGAAATCTCTCACGGCAAGTTTCCCGGCATCCTCACCATCGCCGAAGAATCCACTTCCTGGCCCGCCGTTTCGCGCCCCACCTATCTCGGCGGCCTGGGCTTCAGCTTCAAATGGAACATGGGATGGATGAACGACACGCTAAAGTATTTTTCCCATGATCCCGTTCATCGCAAATACGAACACAACAAACTCACTTTCTCGCTTCTCTACGCCTTTACAGAAAACTTCTTGCTTCCCTTCTCACACGACGAAGTCGTCCACGGAAAGAATTCTCTCCTTCACAAAATGCCCGGCGACATGTGGCAGCAATTCGCCAACCTCCGTCTGCTCTATGCCTATCAATACGCGCATCCCGGCAAGAAGCTGCTGTTCATGGGCCAGGAACTCGCTCAGCGGCCCGAATGGAGCGAAGCCCGCAGCATCGACTGGCACATGCTCGAGTATGATTCTCATCGCGGCGTCCAACGCCTCATCGGCGATCTCAATCGTCTGTACGCCGCCGAGCCTGCTCTCCATCAAGTCGAGTTTGACTGGCACGGTTTTGAGTGGATCGACGCCAACGACGCCGACAATAGCGTTCTCTCCTTCATCCGACGCGGCAAAAACCCCGAGGACCTCATGGTCGCCGTCTTCAATGCCACACCGGTTCCCCGCGAAGGCTACCGCCTCGGTGTCCCCAACACTGGTTTCTACCGCGAAATCATGAATACAGACGCCGCGAACTACGGCGGCTCAAACGTCGGCAATCAAGGCGGTCAGCAAGCCGCGGATCATCCCGCCCAGGGCCGCCCGTATTCTCTCGTGCTCACCCTTCCGCCGCTGGCAGCCGTCTTTCTGAAGTGGACTCCGCATTCTTGACGAGGACCCTCGCCCATAACGCAAAAGACGAATGCGCCGCCTGATCCCCCGCAGCCCAGTTCTGCGGAGTCCACCCCGGACGTGTTGCTGGTCAACACCCGGCTCATCAACTGGTCTGCGTTTCTCTTTGCGGTCCTGCAAAGCGTCTGCAGCGTCTTCATCGCGCTCAATGGCGTCCGTCTGCTAATTGGAGTTGGGGCTTTCGCCGCTGCTTCGGGCGCCTTGAAGCTGGCCGACCACATGCACATCGCGGCCATCCGCATCCCCATGATGCTTCTTGCTTTGGCCGGCGCGGTTCTGAATCTTCTGGTTCTTTGGCAGGTCTGGAGGTTGCGGAGACGCCCCGCGTCAGCTTGGCGTCAACAGCCGGTGTCGAAGAAAAAGATCGCCTCCGAATGGCTCCAGTTGACTCTTTCCGTCCTCACTCTTGTTTTGCTCGCGGCCGAGTTCGTCGCTCATCTTGTCCTGCACGCCGGCCGCTGAGCCTTGTTATTTCGGCTTGCCCACCGGCGGTTCCGGCTCCGACCTCTCCATTTCTTCCTTCAGACGCTCATGTAATCTCTTGCTGTAGCCCACCGGCAATTCAAACGTCCGGCCGTCCCCCGTTAAAATCAGGATGTTACGCGTCGAATCCAGTATGGCCGAGCAGATTTCGCAGTGTTCGAGATGCAGTTCAATCTCCCGGCGCAGCTTGGCATCCACGGTATTGTCGATGTATTCGGAGATGTGCTCCCACACATGTTTGCAGTCTAGTTTCATAGCGCTCTCCCGAAGAACCCTTGACGTGCCGGAGCCGTCGTTTTCAGGAAGGGTACCAGGCGTTTTTGCAGCATCATCCGCGCGCGGTGCAGCCGCACCTTCACGGCCCCGGGATTGATTCCCAGGGCTTGCGCCGTTTCCTCGATGTTCAGTTCTTCCAGGTCTCTCAATGTAAACACTTGCCGGTAAATGTCCGGCAATTCCATCACCGCAATTCGCAGCGCTTCCCGCAGTTCCTTGCGCTCCAGCGCTTCCAAAGGAATTTCCCGCCAATCAGTCAACGGAGCCGGCGTGTAGTCTCCTTCATGGGCCTCCTTTTCTTCTTCGATCGAATCCTCCGCCGCTCCCTTGGCCTTCCGCAGACGCTTCCGCCCTTCGTTGATCGCAATCGTGGTCAGCCAAGTGCTGAACTTGGCGTCGCCCCGGAAGGAAGCGAGGTGCCGGTAAGCATTTATGATCGCCTCCTGCGCTCCGTCTTCAGCATCGGTCTCATTCTTTATGATCGAGAACAAGGTTAGATAGACCATTCGCTCATACGGCCGGATCAAATCATGAAACAGTTCCTTCTCGCCCGCCAGTATCCGCGCGATCAGCCCGGCCTCATTTGTCCCCGTCGTCTGCATAACAAATTGTAGCTGCCCCCTTTGAGAGGCCGGCCTTCCGGAAGGCGCCTCACACTCTGGCACTTTAACTTAGAACTTCTGCAGTTTCGCGACTCCGAAAATAGCATGAAACCTTTCGCAGTAAATCGCCACGGCTTGCTACTTGCTTAGATCCGCGCCCGCCGGCAAATCATAATTCTGGTGTTCCTGATTTCCCTTCAGCGCTGGGAGTGCCACGCGATCAAGGTGGCCTTTCAAGAGTTCGATACCAAGAGCTTGTCATCCGCCCTCACGAGCAACACTTGCACATCGGGCCCGTTCGAAGTCGTGAAATCCGATAGCCGCAAGTACTCCTTTCCATCCGCGCTCTTCTAAATCGTCGCCCGTCCGCTCGTCTCGTGAAATTTCCCCGTCTCCAGCGTCTTAGCCTTCCCGTCGTGCATCATTTTGCCGTCTTGCATCTTCTCGTGCTTCATGCGGTCTTGTGTCGAAGCGTCTTGAGCACGCTAGTGATGGCGGGAGCAGAAATGCCCCTGCTAGCGCCGCGCCTGCCAAGCCCGATTTCATCGTGCGAACTCCTGTATGTTGAGTTTTCGAGGGCCGTTCCTTGGCCCTCTCGTCCCGTTCGCTCCATAGGAGCCCGCCGCCCCACCAAAGGTTACGGCCGGCCACAGAAACCGGCGCGCCTGGCCCACTCCCCGTTTACCTTTCGAGGTACTTCCTCGAACCAGCCCTCAGACTTCTATCTCCCGTGCAGGTATCATCAAATTGTAGGAATCTTTCATGCCTAGGAACTTCGCCATCCGCCTCAGGTGTCCTATGGGAGACAGCGACTCGTGGGTTACTCTTTTCAATCGTGAGGAGTCCCTCGAGCAGGTTCTTCAGCAGACTTGGGAATTCAAGTGTCGCGAACACGGCCCCCAGCAAGGCGTTCCTCAGGAAGCCATGGAAGTCGCGCCCCTGGACGATCCTCAACCCCCTCAAAAAACTTTTGCATCTTACGCCGTCCCCTTCCCGTCTACCTCGGCAAAAAAAACTCCTCGCTCGAGTGAGCGCATCCCCATGCGCGTGCCCGTGGTCGTTTACGGTTTTGCTGGCAAAGGCGGCGCGTTCCACGAAGACACCGAAACGATTCTCGTCAATTCCAGCGGCGCTCTCGTCACCCTCAAAGCCAAGCTCGAATTAGGCGACACTGTTTTTCTTATTCACAAGAGCAGCCGCCAGGAGCAGGAAGTCCGGGTCGCCTATGTCGACCGCTACTCCGACCGCGAGATTCTCCTGGGTCTGGCCTTCAAGAAACCCACTCTCGAGTTCTGGAAAAGAAGCCGCAAGAAAGCGCGGGTCCCCAAGACTCTCCGCGTGATTGTCAAAGGTACAGATCCCCAGGGCCACTCTTTTGCCCAAAGCGCCTACACCGTTGATCTCAGCCAGGATGGCGCCCGTCTCGACGGTATTGGCTTCCTCACCTCTCCTGGCCAGACCATTGAAGTCCGCCGCCTGTGGCGCAAAGCCCGTTTCCGGGTGGTTTGGATCGGCCAGGTTGGAACCACCGAGTCCAATCATGTCGGCGTTTTCAGGCTCCAGTCCGAGAAAGACATTTGGCGCGTCGAACTCCCCAAGACAGCGTCCCTGCCGACGCAAAGTCCCAAACCCTCGAAAGAATAAATTTCCTCTCCCGCCTCTGACTTTTCTTAGGTACACTCTGCCTGTCTAACATGTCTAAACTATCGCGCCGCAGCGTCATCAAGACTGTTCTTTCAGGAGCCACGATGGCTTCTCTCTCCACCGTCACTTGGCCTCAGGGAGGCGCCCCCATAAAGCGCAAGGGCAATATCCGCCAGTCGGTTTCCCGCTGGTGTTATCAGAAGATTCCGCTCGACAAGCTCTGCGCGTACTCCGCCGAGATTGGCTTAAAGGCCATCGACTTGCTCAATCCTGAGGAATGGGATGTCCCCGCACGTTATGGCTTGGTTTGCGCCATGGGCTACGCCGGCGGCGGCGACATTCCCCACGCCATGAACCGCCTCGAAAATCACGCCAAGATTGAAGAAGCTTTTCGGAAAAATATTCCGCTTGCCGCTAAGGCCGGTGTGGTTAACGTCATCACTTTCTCCGGCAATCGCGACGGCATGTCCGATCAAGAGGGCGCCAAGAACACCATCATCGGACTCAACCGCGTCAAGAAAATCGGTGAGGATCACGGTATCACCATCTGCCTGGAGCTCCTCAACAGCAAGGTCGACCACCACGACTATATGTGCGACCACTCCGCCTGGGGCCTGGAAGTCGTCGAAGCCGTCAACTCTCCCCGCGTCAAGCTGCTTTACGACATCTATCACATGCAAATCATGGAAGGCGATCTGATCCGCACCATCCAGAAAAACATCGATTGGTTCGCCCACTTCCACACCGGCGGTGTTCCTGGCCGCCACGAACTCGACGGCACTCAGGAAGTCCAATGGGATGGTGTGATGCGCGGCATCGCGGCCACCAATTTCCGCGGCTACGTCGCCCACGAGTTCGTCCCCGCCCGCGACCCGCTCACCTCCCTGCGCGAAGCCGCCGACCTCTGCGACGTCTGAGACCACTCCGCGGGAAGCTATCCCCAGTTAGGGTTTTAGCGTAGCCGCGTAAGCTGCGATCGAAACCATATCGTTCACGGACAAGTTTCGGACCGGCTCTTTCATTAATTGCGATTTTGCTCCCGCGCGCGCACCGCTTTGCATGTCATAAAGTTGCCGCACGACCCGAATCCATCTTTTCGGCTTGCGCCCAGAGAAGTACGCGGCCGCAGAGTGGATCTCCTCATCGTTTGCCTTGGTTTCATAAGCAATCATGGATGCCACGGGCTTCAGCCGGGGTTCAGAAGTCGTGAGCGTAGCGGACCACGTCCTCACCGCTTGCCTCCGTCTTTCTCTCTCTGTTCGTATTTCTGCCGCGCGGCTCGGTGAATCTGCTTCCATTGCTGTTTGTGTTCCAGGCGCGCTTCCGGATCTATTTTTCGCCGCAGAAATTCCTGCTCGCGCAAAAGCTTCTTCTGGTTTTCGAGTCGTGCGCGGTCTAGCGTGCCGGCTTCTAACGCGGCCTGCACCGCGCAGCCTGGCTCTGTTCCGTGCTGGCAATTGCCAAAACGGCACTTCGCGGCCAACTCGACTACATCCGAAAATATTTGCGCAACACCGCCGTCCGCGTCCCATAATTGCATCTCGCGTAACCCTGGTGTGTCCATCAGCAGTGCTCCACCCGGCAACGCAAAAAGTTGTCTCGCCGTCGTAGTGTGCCGCCCTTTGCTGTCACTCTCGCGAACCGGCTGCACTTCTTGCACGTTCTGTCCCAGCAGCCTGTTCGCAATCGTGGACTTGCCCACCCCAGAGGAACCCAGCAAGACCAGTGTGTGTCCTGGTGTTAGAAACTCCTCCAGCTCACCAAATCCCTCTCCCGTCTTTGCGCTGACCACGCATAGCGCAGTTCCTATCGCGCTACGCTCCATCTCCGCGGCCTTTCCTCGCGCTTCTTCGCACGCATCGGCCTTATTCAACACGATCACCGGCCTCGCCCCGGACTCCCAGCACTGGGCCAGGTACCGCTCTAGGCGCCGCGGATTGCACTCGCCGTCCAAGGAAGACACTAGCAATGCCGTTTCCACATTCGCCGCGATCACTTGCTCTTCCATTTTCTTTCCGGGCGACTTGCGAACGAATTTGCTCCGTCTCGGCAAAACTTCCTGCATCAACGCGGTCGACTTTCTTCCCCGCGGCTCGACCACTACCCAGTCGCCTACCGCCGGCCAGTCCGCGCCCTCGTCCGCCGCGAGGCGCAGCTTCCCGCTCGCTTCCGCCCAGCATTCGCCGAAGTCTCCCGCGACGCGCCAGAATCTTCGTTGCTGCGCAACCACGCGCGCCGGTAGAGCATTCTTGCGATCTTCGCCGCGCCAAAACGCTTCAAAGCACGAATTCCATCCCCACAAAATAATTGACACGGATAATCCTCCCGCAGCCGGGACAAAACACCCGGTTGCCGCTAGGCGCCAAATCAAAACAACACTTTTTCTAATGGATTGGAATTGCGGGAAGGAGTGACGCGCTCAGTTCATGCCGCCGCGAAGACACACACCGCCCGCGAGAACTTTGCTAGTGGTTCGCACAGGCGCCTCCGTGGCTGAATTGAAGGTTCTCGCGCGTGCGCGGGGACCTTCACGATCAAATCATAATCGTTCGGTCGCACCCCAGTCAATCACTCAAAATATTGGAATCAGTGCACGACTTTCCCGTCCGTATCCCGAATCTCCACCTTGCCCAAATTCAGCTTCTTCATGTCTTCTTCCATCTTCGCTCGGTCGCCTACGGCCAGCACGATCATCTTGTCCGGCAAAACATATTTCTGCGCCACAACCTGGGCCTGCTCCGCGGTCACGGCATTGATGCGCCCGGGGAGCGTCGAGTAGTAGTCCAGCGGCAAATCGTAGGTGAAGAGTTCTGCAAACGTCGCCGCTGCATCCGTCCCGCGTTCAAACCGCCCCGGCAGCGAACGCCCAATGGAATCCTTCGCCAGGATCAGTTCTGCCGGGGTCATCTGCGTTTCGCGCATGCGCCGCAGTTCATTGAAAATCTCCGTGGTCGCCGGGGCGGTGACGTCGGTCCGAATATCTCCGCCAGAAACAAACGGCCCCGGTGCGCGATGATACGCAAAAAAGGAAAATGCCCCATAGGTATATCCGTGCGCTTCGCGCAAATTCATATTGATGCGGCTCGAAAAAAGTCCGCCCAGGTCCGTGTTCATCACCTCCACCGGCGCGTAGTCCGGCGTCGAGCGCGCCAAGCCCATCGAGAAGCACAACAGCGTCGTCTGCGGCGCTCCCGGACGGTCCACCAAGATCAGTTTCGCGTCCGTGGTCTCCGGCGAACCCAACGCCGCGGGCGCTGGCCTCCCTGGCTTCCACGCGCCGAATTGTTTTTCGAGCAGCGGCTTCAACGCCGCCAGTTTGATGTTTCCAGTAACGACCAGGGCCGCATCGTCCGGAAAATAATTCTGCTTCCAGAACTTTTCCAGGTCGTCGCGCGAAATCGCCTTGATGGATTCCGTCGCCCCGCTGTCCGGATACCCGTAGGTATGCCGCGGCCCATAGAGCGCCGCGTCCAGCACGCGCATCGCCAGGGAAAATGGATCGTCTTTTTCCTGCACAATGGCCGTCAGCCGCTCGGAGCGCACTCGCTCAATTTCCGATTGGGGAAATGTGGGATGCAGCGCCACGTCCGCCAGCAGTTCGAGGGCCTCGGGGAAATTTCGCGAAAGCGACCGCGTGGAAATTCCTGTCGTGTCCCTACCCGCGCCGGAGTTCAGCGTCGCCCCCAGATCCGCGGCGCGGTCCGCGATCTGCAGCGCCGACCGCGTCGTCGTGCCCTGCTGCAGCATTCGCGCCGTCATGCTCGCGAGCCCCGGCCGATCGACCGGATTCATACCGCTGCCGGCGTGCAGCACCAGGTTCGCGGCCACCAGCGGCAATCCCGGCCTGTCGCTGTACAGCACCGTCAATCCATTCGCAAGTTTGAATTTTTGCGGCACCGGCAAATGCAGCGCGCTGGCAGGTCCCGGCTTTGGTGCTTCCTTGCGCCATTCGGCGTCCTCGTTCTCCGGCTCGCCGTTGTTCTTCGAAGGATCCTTTTCCGGTGTCTTCGGAGTCGCCACTTCCGGCCCCAGATCCTGTTTCCCGGGCACGCCATAAACCACCGCGCTCTGATTTCCGTTGAGCTGTCCTTGCGCGAAGGCTTGAATCGATTCCGAGGAAGCGTTCTCATACCGCGCCATGTCCGCCGCCAGAAAATCCGGCGTGCCCAGGTAGTGGTTGTAGCTGTTCAAGCGGTCCGCTACGCCGCCGAATCCTCCCAGCGTTTCCAGGCCGGCGATGATTCTCGATTCGATCACGTTTCGTGCTCGCGTGAGTTCGGCCGCTGTCGGTCCATTTTTGCGGAACTCATCCATCTCCGCATCAATCGCTTTCTCGAGATCCTCTGGTTTTACTCCGGCCTTGGCGGTCACCTGCACTTCAAAAACGGAACCAAGAATCAGCGACTGCTGGTTCACGGCCACGTCTTGCGCAATCTGTTTTTCATAAACCAGTTTCTTGTACAACCGGCTGGACTTCCCACCGCCCAGAATCGTCGCCGAGAGATCCGCTTCCGCATCGCCGGGTTTGAAAATCGGCGAAGTCAGCCATCCGATGTAAACGCGCGGGAGCTGCACGTTGTCTTGGATGACCGCGCGCCGCTGCGCGGTAATGGGAGGCGTGTGCGCCTTGATTTTTGGCACATCCTCGCCGCGCTTCAGCGGCCCAAAGTATTTCTCCACCAGTTCCCGCGCCTTTTCAGGGTTGCAATCGCCGACAATCGCCAGGCTGGCGTTGTTCGGCGCGTAGTACAACTTGAAAAAATTCCGTACGTCCTCCAGCTTCGCCGACTGCACATCCAGATGCGAGCCGATGACATCGCCGTAATAAGGATGCTCTTTCGGAAAAAGCTGGTGGAACATTCCCTCTTCAACGATGCCGTACGGCGCGTTTTCCACGCTCTGCCGCCGCTCGTTGCGCACCACGTCTTGTTGATTCGATAGGTTGGCTTGGTCGAGCTTGTCCGGCAAATAACCCATGCGATCGGACTCCAGCCATAGGGCCAACTCCAGTTGATTCGAGGGCAGGGTCTCGAAATAATTCGTGCGATCGAAATCCGTCGTTCCGTTGATGTCGGAAGCGCCCGCGGCTTCCAGGTAGTGGATGTGTGAACTCCCCGGCACGTGCCGCGATCCTTCAAACATCATGTGCTCGAACAAATGTGCAAATCCTGTACGGCCCGGGAGTTCGTTCGCAGCGCCCACGTGATACCACAAATTCACCGCGACCATTGGCAGCCGGTGATCTTCGGAAAGAATCACTTCCAGCCCATTGTCCAGCTTGTATTTCTCGAATTTCAGTTGCGGCACCTCGAGCGCCGCAGGCTTGGCCGCGCCCGGCTTGGCAGCTTGCGTTGGCGTTTTCGTCGGGGGCGCCGAGGATGTCTGCGCGGGCGCCGCGTTGGCGAATACGGTCAAAGAAATCAAAGCTAACAGCAGTGCGTTCTTGCCCCCAAGGCTCATACAGTGTCCTCTCGATAGGTCGGCAATTTTGCGAATAGGCAGCGGACAGCAAGTGCGGATGTCCTCAAAAGCCCGGATGTTAGCTTACCTTTCTTCCGATTGAGTGCAAGTACTTTGCCTTTTTTAAATTATCCCGGCGAATTTCATGGCGTTCGCATAACCATACGTAAACCTCGTATACTGTCACACTTGGTCTGCTTTGCCACGCAAGGAATGGCACTTTTAAAATTGTCCGTAAGCGAGGACTCGGCGTGTCTGATTCCGTTCTGAAAACCAATGCGAATCGCAAGTCGCCTGAATTCGAAAAAAACGCCCGCCGCATCATTGATTTGCTGACGACCATTAAGAATGAAGAAGAACAAATTCGCCAGGGCGGCGGCGCCAAGGCCATTGAATCGCAGCACAAAAAGGGCCGGCTCACCGCTCGCGAGCGCATTGCCAAGCTGATCGACCCGGGCTCTCACCTTTTCGAATTGGGAATCTACGCCGCGCATGAAATGTACGAGGAGTGGGGCGGCGCGCCGAGCGCGGGAACAATTACCGGGCTGGCGAAAGTTTGCGGGCGCACCTTCATGGTCATCGCCAATGACGCCACCGTGAAGGCTGGCGCATTTTTTCCCATGACCGCGAAGAAAGTGATTCGCGCGCAAAACATCGCCATCGAAAACCGCATTCCCACGATTTATCTTGTCGATTCCGCGGGAGTTTTTTTGCCGCTTCAGGAAGATGTTTTTCCGGACACCGACGATTTCGGCCGGGTCTTCCGGAATAACGCGGTCATGTCCGCAATGGGAATTCCGCAAATCACCGCCATCATGGGCATGTGCGTGGCGGGTGGCGCGTACCTTCCGGTGATGTGCGACCATATTTTGATGACCGAAGGTTCAGGACTATTTTTGGCAGGACCAGCGTTGGTGCAGGCGGCGATTGGACAAAAAACTTCAGCTGAGGATCTTGGCGGCGCGAAAATGCATGCGCAGATCAGCGGCACGGTGGATTTCCGCGAGCCGGATGACGAGGCATGCATCGCGCGCACCCGCGCTCTGGTCGATAAAATTGGCGCGCCGAACGCTTCACCGTTCAGCCATATACAATCGCGCGGCCCGCTTTATTCTTCCGAAGAGATCTACGGGATTTTTTCGAGCGATCCAGCGAAACAATACGACATGAAAGAGATCATCGCGCGTATCGTGGACGCCAGCGAGTTCGAGGAATATCGCGCCGAGTATGGCGAGACGTTGCTGTGCGGATACGCGCGGATCGCCGGCTGGGCCGTCGGGATGGTCGCGAATCAAAAAAAACACGTACAAACGTTGGCGCGCGGCTCCGACCAGAAGCGTATCGAATTTGGCGGCGTGATTTACACCGAGTCCGCGGAAAAAGCCGCGCGTTTCATTCTCGACTGCAACCAGAACCGCATCCCACTTATCTTTCTGCACGACGTAAACGGCTTCATGGTGGGCAAAGACGCGGAGTGGAGCGGCATCATCCGCGCCGGCGCGAAAATGGTGAACGCCGTGGCCAACAGCGTCGTGCCAAAAATTACTGTGATTTGCGGCGGCAGCTTCGGCGCGGGAAATTACGCCATGTGCGGCAAAGCCTACGACCCGCGCTTTATGTTTGCGTGGCCCACGGCCCGCTTTGCGGTCATGAGCGGCGACGCCGCAGCCAGCACGCTAGCCGAAATAAAATTGAAACAGCTCGAACGCGAAGGCAAAAAAGTCGACGAAAAACAAAAGAAAGAATTGGTCGAATCCGTCCGCGCCACCTACGAACACCAAACTGATCCGCGCTACGCCGCCGCCCGCTTGTGGGTCGACGCCATCATCGATCCCGCGCACACCCGCGACGCACTAGTCTGGGCTCTAGAAGCCGCCGCGCTAAATCCCGAAATCGGCGAACTTAAGACGGGGGTCCTGCAAACCTGACATGGAGAACGTGAAGCTGATCGAATGCCCGCGCGACGCTTGGCAGGGATTGCCGGATATTATCCCGACGGAGTACAAAGCGGCGTACGTTAAGGAACTTGTGCTTGCGGGATGCCAGCACATTGATGCCGTGAGTTTTGTTTCACCGAAGCACGTGAAGCAGATGGCGGACAGCGAGGAGGTGATGGCCAAGCTGAATGCTTCCCTTCCCGTTGGCATCGAGGCCCCTGAAATCATCGGCATTGTCGTGAACGAAAAAGGATTCGAACGGGCGCTGGCCACGCCGGGAGTCACAACCATTGGATATCCGTATTCCATTTCCGCGTATTTTCGGCGGGCGAATGCCAACATGGCACGGGACGAATCGCGGCTGCTCGTTGAAAAGTTGCGGAAGGAAACCGCGGCGGCCAATCGCGGCCTGGTGATATACATTTCGATGGCGTTTGGGAATCCTTACGACGAGCCGTGGGGGCCAGAAATCGTGGCGGACACTTTGGAGTGGTTGAAGGACATTCGCGTGCGCACGGTTTCGCTCGCGGACACGGTGGGCACTGCTTCGCCACAACTTGTCGGAGATTTGTACCGCAGCGTCAAGGATCACGTAGCCGGCATCGAGCTGGGAGTGCACTTGCACAGCCGGCCGGAAAATGCGGAAGAAAAAATTCTCGCGGCCTACGAAGCCGGTTGCCGGCGGTTCGATGGCGCCTTGACCGGGCTTGGCGGCTGCCCCTTTGCGGGAGACAATCTAGTTGGCAACATCGCGACGGAAGATATTCTTGCGGCGCTACGAAAAGCGGGCGCCGATCCGGGCATCGATTCGTCGCGACTGACGAAGGCCTTGGAGATGACAAGCGAAATTCGCGCGAAGTATGCGCACGCCCCGCTTGTGAACTAGAATCATCCAGATACCGCGTCCCTGCAAAGTAGGGGCGCAGCTGCTGCGCCCTTACAGCCGGGACTGCCGCGTTCCGGAAAGGATCGTAACTCGCACATCGCGGGTGATCGCTGAAATGTATCAAACACTTCTTCTCGAGATTGCCGGGAATCTCGCCACCATCACGCTGAACCGCCCGGAAAAACGCAACGCCATCTCCACTCAAATGATGGCGGAACTGCAGACGGCTCTCGACGCGATCGAAAAAAGCCACGCACGCGTGGGGATTCTGACCGGAGCAGGCAAGGCATTTTGCGCCGGCATGGATTTAGACATGCTTGCGGTGATCGCGAAACAATCTCCCGCCGAAAATCAAGAAGACTCGCGGCGAATTGCCAAACTGTTCCGCAGGATCTGGAGTTTCCCCCGGCCGCTCATCGCGGCGGTAAACGGCGCGGCTTATGCAGGCGGCTGCGGTGTCGCAACCCTCTGTGATTTTACGCTCGCCGTCCCGGAAGCAAGATTCGGGTACACGGAAGTGAAGATTGGCTTCCTGCCGGCGATTGTCTCGGTTTTTCTGACCAGGCAGATTGGAGAAAAGCGCTGCCGTGATTTGCTGCTTACCGGCCGCATCATTGCAGCGCCCGAAGCAAAGGAGTTCGGGCTGGTGTCCGAGGTGGTTCCGGCCGAACGCTTGATCGAGCGCGCGCACGAACTCGCGAACCTATTGATCGCCGCGAGCCCCAGCAGCCTTACCCGTTCCAAACACCTGCTGGTTTCCTCGGCGGCGGCAGGAGTAGATCACGATTTGGAACGAGCCATCCTCGAGAATGCGCGCATTCGCTGCACACCGGATTTCCAGGAGGGCTTGGCTTCGTTCCTCGAAAAGCGCAAACCGGTCTGGCAAGACGATTCGGAAAAATAAGGAACATGAGAATGATTGAATATCATGACGCGGTAGTGCGCGTGCGCTACGCGGAGACGGATCAGATGGGCGTGGTGTATCACGCGAACTATCTGGTCTGGTTCGAAGTCGGCAGAGTCGAGCTGATGCGCGCATTGGGTTTCGAGTACAAGCGCATGGAAATTGAAGACGATTGCCACATTGTGGTTGCCGATCTGCACTGCCGCTATCATCTTTCCGCGATGTACGACGAAGTGCTGCGCATCCGGACACGCATCGCGGAGTCGCGAAACCGCATCGTCAAATTCTCTTACGAAGTGATTCGCGACGCCGACGGAAAAGTCCTGGCAAACGGAGAAACGACGCACGTGATTTGCGGAAGCAATGGCCGCCCGAAAATGCTGCCCAAAAAGTACGAAACAGCATTTAATTCCATCGCCGCGCCACAACCCGACCGGAGCCAAGCATGAGCGTCGCGCTGACGGGCAACGATCTCACTTTTCCTCAACTCCATGATGTCGCCTTGCGTGGCGAGCAAGTCACACTGGCGGCTTCAGCAGCGGAAAGAATGAACGCTTCGCGCGCGGTGGTGGACCGGCTGGTGGCCTCGGGGGCCACCGCGTATGGAATCAATACGGGCTTCGGGAAACTTGCTTCGGTGCGTATTTCCACGGAGCAAGTGCGACAACTGCAGGTGAATCTGGTCCGTTCCCACGCTTGCGGCGTAGGCGCGCCGCTGAGTGAAGCGGAGACGCGCGCCATGATGCTGCTGCGCGCAAACGCGCTGGCGAAAGGATTTAGCGGAGTGCGGCCGCTCGTTGTTGAAACGCTTTGCAAGATGTTGAACGCGAAACTGCATCCCGTGATTCCGTCGCAAGGCTCGGTGGGCGCGTCAGGGGACCTTGCGCCGCTCGCGCATCTGGCGCAAGTGGTGATTGGGGAAGGCTGCGCCGCGTTTCACGGAGAAGTCTTGCCCGGCAGAGAAGCCATGAAGCGCGCGGGGATTGTGCCGGTGACGCTGGATGCCAAAGAAGGACTCTCGCTGCTGAATGGCACGCAAGGCATGCTGGCGTTGCTGAGCCTGGCGTTAGAGGAAGCCGATCTCCTCGTGGACTCCGCCGACGTAGCCGCTTCCCTTTCGCTGGATGCGCTGCGCGGAAGTCCCGCCGCTTTTGATGCGCGAATCATGCACGCGCGAGCTTTTGCGGGAGCAGCCACGACAGCGCGGAATCTCGCGCACTTGAACGAGGGCAGCCAGATTCGCGAATCCCATCGTTCCGTGGAAAAAGATAAGCGCGTGCAAGATGCCTACAGTTTGCGGTGTACGCCGCAAGTACACGGAGCGGTGCGCGATTCGCTGGCACAGGCAAGAGAGATGGCGGTCGTGGAATTGAACAGCGCGACGGACAACCCTCTCGTTTTTGTGCGCGATGCCAACAACGGAGACATCATCAGCGGCGGAAATTTTCATGGGCAACCTCTGGCTATGGCCGCGGATCAAGTGGCCATGGCGATTGCCACGCTTAGCGGGATTGTCGAACGAAGAATCGAGCAGATGACGAATCCGCTGACGAGCATGTTGCCGGCGTTCCTGACGCCGGAGCCGGGACTGAATTCCGGGTTCATGATCGCGCAGGTGACGGCGGCGGCGCTGACGAGCGAGAACAAGGCGCTGGCTACTCCACATTCGGTCGATTCCATTTCCACAAGCGGCAATCAGGAAGACTACGTGTCGATGGGGATGAGCGGAGCGCGGCGATTAGGGCGCATGCTGGTCAATTTGCGAAATACCATCGCGATTGAACTGCTCTGCGGGTGCCAGGGGATTGATTTGCTGGCGCCGTTGCAGACTGGCGCGCTGGCAAAGAAGGGCTACGACGCCGTACGGATTAAGTCGCCTAAACTGATCGAGGACCGGCCGTTGGCTGGGGAAATAGAAGCGGTGTCAGAGTTGGTGGCGGCAGGCGCGATTTCAGCGCTGCTGCGGTGAGATGGGCTTTTAGCACCGTAATGACCAGAAGGCGATTCCGCGAGCGAAAGAAAAGGCATCATAAGGTTCCTGGCTGAAAGAAGAGCGGCGGCAAGCCTTCCGCACTCCAAGGGCCCTCCGTGTTTTTTGTAAGTGTCGATTCTAAAGTACTTACATTGCACCGAAATTGTGCGAAGGGAGCCGCTTCTTTGCTAGACAGCACTTGTAAGCGCCCCATGATGTCCAAGAATTGAACGAAGGTTCTGTCTGCTGGGGAGTGAAAGGGAAACGCAAAATCAAGCACAGACATATCTAACGTGCAAGGTGACAAAGAAAGTGTAGCACGTCAAATGCGGACCCCGAGGTTATTTCAAAGACCTGCGGGGCAAATTAAGAAATTCTTCGAGGCTGTTGGCGACAGTTTCGCCGTGAGAGCCGCCTCCGTCGTAGTCGAGGTAGATCACGGGGGAGTCCTTTGCCCTTTCGTCGGAAGCAGCGATCCAATACCAGGAGCCGCGACCGGTGGTGGCGAAGCAAAATCCCGGGCCTAACTCTTCTTCGTAGGGCAACTCGTTCAGGGATTCGAGGTCCAGAGGCTCAAAGCAATAGACTTGCCAGGGCTTCGGCCACCAGCGTTTTTTGCTGGGCTGTTCGACTTGGAAACCAGCGGCCTCGATGGCGACTTTGTCCTCGTAAAGCTGCAGGAGTCTTTCTGGGAGGAGCTTGCCGAGTTCCTGCTCCACGGCGTCAGGTTGGGGATGCAGCAGCCGACGCCGGTAGGACTCATAGATGGCGTGGAGTTCATCGGGGTTGCAGCGGGAACGGAATCTTAGGATGACGGCGCGAATTCCGGTGGCTATGACCAGAAGGGTGGCTGCAAATGCCAAAGGGCCGAAGACGAAGAGGAGAAGCTTGTCCACTCGTCAATGATACTGCATGGGAGTCTGCATGAATCGACGGGCATCAGCGCGCGGATTGAAAACTCGGAGAGCCCAGGTGTCCCTACCCGGTCGGGGGAGACCTCACCAGCACCCGGGGCGCCCGCCTAGCTACCTGCGGCAAAGTCTGCGCTTAGGCGAGGGATTCGAGGAAGAAGGTGAGCATGCGGTAGCCAGCGATGTAGGAGAAGGGGGCGAGTTCGAGGGAGTAGTGGCCGCAGGCGAGTTCGAGGGTGCGGGGGTCGGCGCCGTGGCGGCGCAGGGAGTCCAGCATCTGGCGGGTGAGTTCGGGGAGCATGGTGGGGTCGTACTTGCCGTAGACCATGAAAGTGTTGCGGCCGGCGCCCATGCCACGCTCGACGTAGGGCATAGGGCTGATGGGGGCCCAGTATTCGCGGAGTTCGTCGACGGTGACATGATTTCTGAGTCCTTCCCAGACGTGATTGGTGGTCATGCCCTGGCTGATCACGTCGGCATAGTAGGTGGAGACGTGGAAGAAACCGCCGGCGCGGACGCGTTCATCGTGGACGAGGGTGATGTACCCGACCGAAGAACCAATGCTTGTGCCGAGGATGCCGAGCTTGGTGTAGCCCTGCTGGTCAAGCCAGTGGAGGCAGCGGCGAGCGTCCTGGACGGCTTGGCGGTTGGCTTGGAGGGTTAGGCCGATATTGGGGCCGCAGATCTGGTCAGCGCGTTCGTGGCCGCGAGCCATGCGACGGTCGTGATAGGGCATGCTCATTTTGAGGACGGTGATGCCGAGGCGCTGAATCCAGCGGCACAGGCCGTTCTGGCCGTGCCATTTGGCGTTCCAGTTGGGGAGGAGTAGGACGGCGGGGCCCGCGCCGTAGCGTTTGCCGCGAGAGCGAGTCGAAACGGTCTCACGCGCGGGAAAGAGCTGGGCGTGGACGGTGTTGTTTTCCAACCAAGGGGATTCGATAGAGCTGGTGAAGGTGAGGACGTTTTCGCAGCCGAGGCGGTAATCGGGGGCGGGAGAGGCTTCGTACCACTCCCTGCTCGATTCGATGGCTTTGCGGGCATAGTCACGAACGAAGGCACCGGGATTGGGGTCGCCAGAGGAGCCGCCGAGGTGTTCGAGACCCCAAAGGAAGGGCTGGACGCGGCGGTTGTCGTCGGTGGTCCAGCGGCGGTGCTCGTAGCGGCGGATTTTGCGTTCGAACCAGTGCATAAAGGCAGTTATCAGTTAATAGTTTACCGTTTTTGGTTCGGAAACAACAAAGTCGGCTCGGGTTGCTCGTAGAGTAAGGAATTTACGAAGAGGCCGCAGCGTTCACAGGGGGCACGGAGAAGAAAGCGTTAGGTATGGGGCACGGGGAGAGGGGCGATTCATTGAGGCAGTGAGGTGAGTGTGGCAGATTGGGAAGAGCGGCCGCGGAGTGGCCGGGCAAACCGTGGTCATTATCATCGCGTTCTTTTTTCTGCTAGGGACGATTGTCGGGAGCTTCCTGAATGTCTGCATCACGCGGATTCCGGCGGAAATTTCCATTGTCACGCCGCGGTCGCGCTGCCCGAAGTGTGGGACGCCCATCAAGCCTTTTGACAACGTTCCAGTGTTTGCTTGGTTTTGGCTGAAAGGAAAGTGCCGCGCTTGCGGGACGGCGATTTCGCCGATGTACCCGTTGATTGAGCTGGCCACGGGGCTGCTATTCGTTGCGGCATTTTTCGAGTTTGGGATCACACAAGTCACGGTCAAGTGGCTGTTTTTTACGTGCTTGATTCTTATCCTGACGGTGACCGATTTGCGGGTGCGGCTCCTGCCGGACGTGGTGAATTGGCCGGGGTTTGCCGCCGGGCTGATGTTTTCCGGAATTGTGCCGCCAGACCATGGGTATGCAGCGTTGCTCGCTTGGCGATTCCTTAAAGTACATGCGTTGCCCGGATTCCTCGAGGGAACGCTTGATGGAATACTGGGCGCGGCTTTTGGAAGTTTTATTTTGTGGGGCTTGGCAGCGGGGTACCGATGGGTGCGCGGGCATGACGGGATGGGCATGGGCGACGTGAAAATGATCGCCATGATCGGGGCCTTTCTCGGATTGCGAGGGACGTTTCTGACGCTGCTGCTGGGAAGCCTATTGGGGAGCGTGATTGGGATTGGCCTGGTGGCGGCGTTGTACCTGGGGGGTTGGAGAAGCGAGCTAGCGAAACGCGCGAGCCGGCGGGGGCTGGGGACAGAGAAGCGGCTGCGCTGGGCGATCGCGAGGCAGTACCAGTTGCCGCTGGGGACTTTCCTGGGGATTGCGGCGCTAGCGATCGTATATGGCGGGCCGCCGATTGCGGCGGAATGGCCCATTTTCCGGGGGATTGTTGGTTAGGGCGGCGTCAAAGTAGAAGGCTAAAAGTTAAAAGTTGAAAGTTCAAAGTGAAACAGGAAAGAAAAGAAAGAAAAGGAAAAAGAAAAAGATAACCCAGAGACAGAGAGAACGCTCCAGGGGCGCGGAGGAAGAGAAGAAGGAATCGGAAGACGAGAACGATGTTGGCAGCACTCCAAAACGCGAATAACACACAGCACCTTTGGCTGCTTGCGGCGGCGCTGGGAGTCGGGTTGCTGGTGATCACCGGCCTGGTGGTGTGGCTCCTTCGGAAGTCCTTTCAAAACAGACGCGACGGGCAGAAGGAGAAATTCAGCTCGGGCGCGCCGCGCACGGAGAATCCTTCGGCGTTCATGGCGGCGTCGATGCAAGGCGTGATTCAGCAACTACGGAAGCAGGAAAAGGAGCTGGAACGGCTGCACAAGATCGAAAGGGAGCGCGCGCAACAGACGGAGCGGTTGAGTGAAGAAGTGACGAGGAACATGCCGGCGGGACTGCTCGTCGTGAATGCCACGGGAATTATTTCGAGTTCCAATCCGGCGGCGGAACAGGCTCTGGGAATTCGCGGGCTGGCGTTCCGGCGCCACAGCGAGGCGCTAGGGCCATCCTCGGATATGACCAAGCTGATTGGGGAATGCCTTTCCACCGGGAAGATTTTCCGGCGCCAAGAGGTGGAGCACCTTCCGCCGGCAGGAGACACGCGTCACCTGGGCGTGACGATCTCGCCGATCCGCCGCGGCGAGGGAAAGATCAGCGGAGCGATCTGCTTGCTCACGGATTTGACGGAATTGGCCGCTCTACAGCAAAGGATGCAACTAAAAGAAAATCTGGCGGCGCTGGGAGAATTGTCTGCGGGAATCGCGCACGAGTTCAAAAACGCGCTGGCGACTATTTCGGGCTATGCTCAGATGATCCGGGCGGAGTCTTCAGAGACCGAGGCGCTGGACTACTCGGAACGGATTCTGGAACAAACGCGGAACATCACGCACGTGGTAACGGAGTTCTTGAAGTATGCGCGGCCGATCGAAATACCCGACGAACGGGTGCCGCTGCACGCGATGGTCGAGAGAGTGGTTTCAGAGGTGAGAGAGGCTCTTCCACAGGTAAAGATTCGATGGGAAGGAACATTTGGAGATGCGGGCGGAGACGAAGGGCTGCTCCGGCAAGCACTGCTGAACCTGGCGCGGAATGCGGCGGAAGCCTGTGCCGTAACGGCTGGCGGTGGACAGGTCGTGGTTCGTGGAGACTTTGTGCAGGGCGATGAGACGGAATTGCAGCGAATCAGCGTTGGCGATAACGGGCCGGGGATTCCTCGAAATGTACTGCCGAGGCTATTCCGGCCTTTTTTTACGACCAAGGCGAAAGGGACGGGACTGGGGCTAGCGGTAGTCCAGAAGATCATCGTGCAACATGGCGGCCAAGTGGAGGCACGGAACCGGCCCCAAGGAGGCGCGGAGTTTATAGTTACGCTACCGATGCCCCGCCGGGTCCCGGAAGCAGTAGAATCAAAGCAGGCAAGCATCTAAGTTCTAAGAGAGTGTCGGGGTCTTCCAGCCGCTCCGGGAGGAACATAATACATGCGAATGAAATTTTGGATGAAGAGCTTCCTATTTGTTCCGGCTTTGTGTCTGGCCGGACTTTCCCCAGCGGCGCACGCGCAGGATTCTTCGCAGCAAACAGGCGATCCCGTGGCCGACGCGGCTAGAAAGGCGCGCGAGACAAAGAAAGACGCGTCAAAACCCAAAAAGGTTTATACGGACGATGATCTGAAGAAGAGCACGCCCGAGCCAGCGGCGGCTAATCCAGCCACCGGCAGCGCCACCGGGGCGGCAACCGCATCAACGGGGCAGACGGCTGGAGGCGCTACCAAAGCAGACGATCCAAACAGCGAGGCGGCCTGGAGAGCCAAGTTCAAGGACCAGCACGATAAGATTGCCAAGGCTGAGAAGGAACTTGATCTTCTGCAACGCGAACTGGAAAAGGCCCAGGTGGAATACTACCCTGATCCGCAGAAAGCGATGACTCAGCAGAATACCCGCCAGGACATCAATGACAAGACGGCGAAAATCGACGCGAAAAAGAAGGAAATTGACCAGCTGAAGCAAGCTCTGGGTGACCTCGAGGACCAATTGAGGAAGGCTGGCGGCGATCCTGGTTGGGCTCGGTAGAATTAGGCAGAATCGTAAGTTATTCGTCGCAAGCGGTTTAGAAACCTTCGCCTCCGAAACTGAGAACTGCACTAAGGGCCTGTTCCCACAGGGGAAAACAAGCTGCTTCTCTTTCCTGCACATGTGTCTTTTGTTGTTCCCGGACGGCAATAGGATTCGTGGTAGAAACGAAAGAGATGGAACCTCTTCTTCTCGTTGAAGACAAGACGGAACTGCGCACCATGCTGCGGAAGGCGTTGGAGCGCGCGGGCTACACCGTGGACGAAGCGGCGGATGGCGCGGCGGCGATTCACAAGGTGCGCACGAGGCGCTATCTGCTGGTGATTACGGATTTAAAGATGCCGGGGGCTTCGGGGTTGGAGGTGCTACGCGGAACCAAGCAGGCGGACGCCTCGGTCCCGGTGTTGCTGTTGACGGCCTACGGATCGGTGGAAGAAGCGGTCGCCGCGATGAAAGAGGGGGCGTTTGATTTTCTCCAGAAACCCGTGGACCTGGAGCATTTAAAGCTGCTGGTAAAACGCGCGGCGCAACAACAGGAATTATTGCGGGAAAATTTGCTGCTGCGCGAGGAGTATTCGACGCGCTACGGATTTCCGCGCATTTTGGGCGAGCACGCCACGATCCGGGAAGTGAGCCAGCAGATTCAGAAAGTGGCGGCGACGGATTCAACTTGCTTGCTACTGGGAGAAAGCGGGACGGGGAAAGAGTTGTTCGCGCTGGCGATTCATCATTTGTCGCCGCGGCGAGACCAGCCGTTTGTGGCGCTGAATTGTGCGGCAATCCCGGAAGGACTGGTGGAGAACGAACTTTTTGGGCATGAGCGCGGGGCGTTCACCGGGGCGGGCGCGCGCAAAGTCGGAAAGATGGACTTGGCGAACCGCGGAACGCTTTTTCTGGATGAAATTGGAGAGTTGCCGCTGGCGATCCAGGCGAAGTTGCTGCGCGTGCTGGAAGAGCGGCGGTTCGAGAGGGTGGGCGGGACGCAATCGATTGATGTGGACGTGCGAATCGTGGTGGCCACGAATCGCGACCTGCAGAAACTGGCGCAAGAGAAGCTGTTTCGCGAAGACTTGTACTTTCGAATTTCAGCGGTTCCGATGACCATCCCACCTTTGCGCGAGCGCGGGAACGACGTGTTGCTGCTCGCGGATCACTTTCTAGAAAAATTCAGCCGGGAGTTTGGGAAGCCCGGGCTGGAATTGTCGGCCGAAGCGCGGGACCGATTGCTGCACTACCGCTGGCGGGGCAACGTACGCGAGTTGCAGAATACGCTGGAGCGCGCGGTGATTTTGGCGGATGGTTTGAGCATTCGCGCCGAGGGTTTGCAATTGCCGGTGTCGAAGCCGGATACAGAACACTTGCCAGCGGGAATGCTTCCGGAAAATTTTAGTTGGGAGGGCTCGCTCGAGGAAGTCACCGGGCGAGCCGCGCGCCACGCGGAGAAAGTTTTGCTGGAAAACACCATGCGCGAGTGCCGGTGGAATAAGACGCGCGCCGCGGAAAAGCTGAGCGTTTCGCCGAAGACGCTGCTCGCGAAGTTGCGGAGTGCTGGACTGGAAGAGTGACTGGGGAATGAGGTTGCAAGTCGAAAGTTTAAAGTTGAAGGTAGGAAGGACCTAGAGAGAGTAAGAAGGCCGGGGCGAAGCCGGCCATTACAAATCAGGTGGAACGGACGGCGGTGTGAAGGGCTACGGTGCCAAAGGTCCAGGCGCAGTAGTCAACGGCGCGGAAGCCGACGGCGGTCAGGAGGGCGGCGAGTTCGGGCGGGCGGAAGAAGCGGGCCACGGACTGCGGGAGATACTTGTAGGCAGCTTGCTCCCCGGAAATGAGGCCGCCAATCTTCGGTAACACTTTAGAAAAATACCAGCGATAGAGACCGCCCAGCAAACCTTCGGGCGGTTCGGCAAACTCCAGAATGGCAACGGTGCCGCCAGGCTTAAGCACGCGCTGAATTTCGCGCAAGCCGGATTCGTAGTTGGCAAGATTGCGAAAGCCGAAAGCGGTCGTAACGAGGTCAAAGGAGCCATCCGCGAATGGGAGCCGCAGCGCATCAGCCTCGATAAACCGGATGGCACGGGGCGGCACTGCATCAGGGACATGCCAACGGGCGCTTTTCTTTCTGGCGCGTACGAGCATGCTGTGGGCAAAGTCCACACCGACCACCCGCGCCCAATACCTGCGATGCAGAGCGATGGCCAGGTCGCCTGTGCCGCAGCAAAGGTCTAGCACAGAAATCTCCCGTCTGACATGAACAGGCTTGTGTGCCTCAATAGAAATCTCCGGCTCAGGAAAAACATGCCGAAGATGCTTTGCAGTGCGGGCGCGCCAGAAGCGGTCGAGCTGCAGCGACAAGAGGTGGTTCAGCAGATCGTAGCGCGGCGCGATCTCCGTGAACATTTCGCGGACTTTTTTCGAAGCGTCGTCCTCACTAGTCGCGCCTTCGGGGCGCGTTCCCTTAACCGACGCGGGGGCTTCAACCACGGCGGCCTCGTGAATGCTTTGCGCTGGCGGTGATGAGGCGTGGCGTGAAATGAAGAACGCGTTCCACGACGTGCATGGGGACGGTGTCGTAGGAGCGCGCTTCACCGATGCGCGGCGAGAGGACGAAGCGAAGAATACCGGCGCGCGTTTTCTTGTCGGAGCGCATGGCTTCAAGCAACGTCGCGGGCGGAACATTCGGCCAGGGCGGCAACGATCCCAGCCGGTTAATCAGCGCGACGGTGCGGGAAACATCGGCGGCGCGCGTCAAACCGAGTTCGTGCCCGAGGAAAGCGGCCGCCATCAAACCCCAAGCGACCGCTTCGCCATGCTGATAACGTCGGTATTTCGTGACGCTTTCCAGGGCATGCGCGAAAGTGTGGCCGTAGTTGAGGATTTCCCGCAAACCGGATTCCCGTTCATCGCGGCTCACCACGCGAGCTTTGATCTGCACGTTGCGAGGAATTAGAAAACCGAGAATCTGGCGATCCCGCCGCAGCACCTTGTCCACATTATTCTCAAGAAAAGCGAACATCTTGGCATCCGCAATGATCGCGTGCTTGATAACCTCCGCGAGGCCGCCGCGGAATTCGCGGTCGGAGAGCGTTCGCAGCAGTTCCGGGTCAGTGAGCACTAACTGGGGAGGATAGAACGCTCCGACAAGATTCTTCCCTTCGGGAAGGTTGACGCCAGTCTTGCCGCCGATAGAGCTGTCCACTTGGGCGACCAGCGTCGTAGGGATGTGAACGAGTTTCACTCCGCGAAGGTACGCCGCCGCCGCAAACCCGGCTACGTCGCCAACCACGCCGCCCCCTACCGCGATTACAAGGGACTGGCGATCGGCGCCCGCCCGGCACAGCGAGCGCGTGATTTGTTCGACGCTGCGGAGGTTCTTGGACGATTCGGCGTCGTCGAAAAGGTGAACAGCGCTGCCTTTCGAAAGCCGCCACCCGCGCTGGACGGACTTCCCTGCCACGCGCCAAACTTTTGGCGATGAAACAATGTGCACGCTCGAAAACCGTCCGAGCACGGCAATTTCCCGCGCGGCCCGGCGAATCACGCCCGCCCCGGCCACGACCGCGTAGGGACCGGCCGACGACTTCACGGGAATGCGTTTCATTTTCATGAATGAGACGATTCAATGTAACACACGCACCGGACGCATCGCATATCGCGTCCGCACCGCTCAATCGGCGCAATTCCTTCGTGCTACCATATTGGGGCGGCAAACTCCCCAAGCTTATGAGCGACTCCCACAAAATCCATCGCGCCGATTACGCTGTCGTGGGCAGCGGAATCGCGGGTTTGCGGGCGGCGATCGAGTTGAGCGCGGCCGGAAGCGTACTGGTTCTGGCCAAATCCAATCTAAACGATTCCGCCACGGCGTGGGCCCAGGGAGGAATTGCCGTGGCCCTCTCCGACGAAGATGAAATCGGACTACACGAACAGGACACCATCAAAGCCGGCGATGGCTTGTGCCGTCCTGAAGCCGTGGCCCTGGTGGTCGAAGAGGGTCCGAAGTACATCACGCAGCTCATCGAGTGGGGCACGGAATTCGACCGGGCAGGAACGAAACTGGCATTTACGCGCGAAGCCGCGCACAGCCGCTCACGCATCTTACATGCGCACGGCGACTCGACCGGCAGGGAGATCAGCCGCGCGCTGCTGGCTCGGGCGCACACGATTCCGCACTTGCACTTGCGCGCGCACGCCTTCACGACGGAATTGACGGTGGAGCACGGGCACGTCACGGGACTGCGCTTCATCGATGAAGCAGACGGGTCGCAGCACGAGTTGAGGGCCGGGGCGGTTCTGCTGGCCACCGGGGGATTGGGGCAAATTTACCGGGAGACGACCAATCCTGAAGTCGCCACGGGCGACGGCATGGCCATTGCCTATGAAGCTGGCGCGGTGCTTTCCGACATGGAGTTCGTGCAATTCCATCCGACGGCGCTAGCGGTAAAGGGAGCGCCGCGTTTTTTGCTTTCCGAAGCACTGCGCGGCGAAGGTGGCGTATTGCGCAACATCGGCCTCGAGCGTTTCATGAAACGTTACAACGAGGCGCAGGAGCTGGCGCCGCGGGACATCGTGGCGCGCGCCATCGTCAGCGAAATGCACCACACACAAAGCTCGCACGTATTTCTGGATATGACGAAAAAGAGTGAAGAATTCCTGAAGAAGCGGTTCCCGCGAATCTATGAAACCTGCGCGGGCTTCGGCCTGGACCTGGCCAGCGACATGGCCCCGGTTTGTCCAGCGGCGCATTACATGATGGGCGGAGTGAAGACCGATCTGTGGGGACGAACTTCGCTTGCTGGCTTGTATGCTGCGGGCGAGACGGCCGCAACTGGCGTGCATGGCGCTAACCGCTTGGCAAGCAATTCCCTGCTGGAAGGATTGGTGTTCGGGGCGCTCGTGGGGCAAGCAATGATCAAGGACGCGCCCGTCAGAAAGCGCAGCGGAGCGGCGCTGCCCGGCAGTCCGGCGCCGCTACCGGGAAATTCCTCGGCGGCGCACAAGGAATCGGCAAAAGCGGCGGCCAAACAATCCCCCGCCTGCGCAATGCTCGCGAAAATTCGCGACCTGATGTGGGGCGGCGTGGGAATCCTGCGAAGCGGCAAGGAAATGGCGGATGTCCTCAAGCAGTTGCAAGTTTTGGAGCTTCCGAAATCGGGCAAGGCTGGGCGCTCGGACCACGAGCTGCGAAATTTGCATACCCTGGCCTTGTTGATCGCGCGCTCGGGACTGGCGCGGGAAGAGAGCCGGGGGAGCCACTATCGCTCGGATTTTCCTTACCACAATGATGAGGATTTTCTGAAGCACTCGGTGGTGCAAAAGGGAAAAGACGTGAAATTCGAGGCGTAGGTGCCGCCGGCTGAGGGAAAAGCGCTCCCGCACTCCAAACGGGCTATTTCGTTTGGAGTTGCTTGAGGCTTTCCAGAAAAACGTGGCCGGTGATGGCTAGCATCTTGGGAGTGATTTTGTCGAGCGTATCCTGCGTCGTATGCCAGTAGCCGTTGTTCGTAAAATCGCCGATGACATCCACCGAAGGAACGCCGCGCTTCAAAAAAGAATCATGGTCATCTTCAGCGGACATGCTTTCATTCAGGAAATTGGCGGAGTAGCCCAGCTTGGCGGCGGTGCTCCAAATGAGTTCGACCAACGCCGGCGTAGAACTGGCTTCGCGCAGGAACCGGTCCTTGGGTCCGCCAACAATGTCCGCCAGCAGAAATGCCTTGACCTTCTTCAGGTCGCCGCTGGCCGCTAAGCGCGCCGCCATTTGACGGCTGCCATAGCGGCTGTCGGTTTCGCTCCAGTGTTTCATGGCCTCTTCGCCGTCGAAAAATGCAATCCACACGGCGTACTTCCCCTTCTGAGGACAGAGCAATCGTGCCAACTCCAGCATGACGGCCGTGGAAGAGCCGGCGTCGTCAGCGCCCACGAAGTTGTCCATCAAGAGCGTGTCGTAATGCGTGCCGAGAAGAATGGTGCCGGGCTTCTCGCCGGGAATTTTGACCAGAATATTTTTCATGGAGATACGGCCGATGGGCGTGTCCGCGCCGAAAGAATCGGTCTCCACGGTGCAGCCGTAGCTCTTTAGTTCGGAGAGCAGATACTCTTGTAGTTTGACGATCGCAGGTGAGCCCGAGGGGTGAGGTCCAAAGCTGACTTGCTTGGCAACCTGGGCGAAGGCGCGCTTGCCATCGAAGCCGCCAGTCTTCTCGGGCGAAGGCGCGTCATCAGCAGTTTGCGGCGGAGCGGAAGCCACAGTGCTCATAAACGGGGGCTGGTTTGCGGCAGCAGATGCTTCTTTGCCACTGAATTTACAACCTGCGAGGCCCGCGGGAAGAAGGCAAAAGGCCGCGGCGACTCGCGGAGCAATTTTAGAAATGGAAGTCATCTACTGAGCCTCCGCGGTGGCAAGACGACGCTCGCGCCGCCGCACCACTACCCAGGACACCGCGACGCCAACGAAATACAGAGCCACCAAAACTGCCATGAAAACCAGCATGGTGGTGGCATCCGGCGTCGGCGTAAGGATAGCCGCTAGAATCGCGATCACCAAAATGGCGTAGCGGAAATTCTTCATAAGGAATTTTGGAGTAACGATTCCGAATAGGGACAAAAAGAAAATGAGCACCGGCAATTCAAAAACCAGCCCCAGGCCGAGGAGTACCATTAAGATCAGATCAAAATACTCATCGATGTTGATCAGGGGAACCACCGGTCCCTGAAAACTAATCAGGAAACGCAGCACGTAAGGGAGGGAAACGAAATACCCAAAAGCGATTCCCGCCAGAAACAGAAAGACCGTGGAAAACAAGAAACCTGTGATGGCACTGCGTTCGTGCTTATACAGGGCAGGCGCGACGAAAAGCCATATCTGGTAAAGAATCCACGGAGAGGCGATGACAATCCCAAGATAGATGCTCAGGGTAATCAGCAGATTCAAGAAACCCGCCGGATGGGAGTAAACCAGTTGGGGATTGAGTCCAGCTTTTTTCAAGGCATCGGTCATGGGCTTAACGATCCAGTTGACAAAATGAGGCGCCGCAAACCAGCCGATGCCTGCGCCGACGACGACCGAGAAAAGCGAGTTGATTATGCGTTTGCGAAGCTCGCTGAGGTGTTCGAAGAAGGTCATCGCTCCGGCGGGCTCTTCCGGTGAAGGCGTGATTTGCGTGTTGGATGGAGATTCGGGCACGGGTTCAGGCCGGATGCTGGTGGTCATGGAGGGCATCTTGGGAATCTTTCACTGCCGCAGCTTCGGTCTTCGGATCAGTCCACTCCTCCGGCGAACGCGGGACGGATTCGGCTACGGGTGAAACGACCGGAACTTGAGGTGCCTGGGTCTCTGGCTCAGCCTCGCTCGAAGCCGCTGCTGCGACCGAGGATTGCTCTGTGATGGCAGGGGGGCCAGTTTCGGCAGCCGCGGCAGAAGCGGCAGCGGCCTCAGCGGCCTTCTTGCGCTCGGCCTGCATCGCCTGGCGCTCCATTTCGCGCATTTCCTCTTCAAAAGCGCTCTTAAAGTCCGTGGAGGCCTTGCGGAATTCAGCCATAAGCTTGCCCAGGCCCCGGGCGAGCTCCGGCAGCTTCTGCGGCCCGAACACTACCAGGACCACGATAAACAGCACAATCATATGGGGAACGCTCAACATTGCGTTTGGGAGCCGTCTAAAGGGTCCAAGGGCATCATAGAAAGGGTGCCAGCCGCTGTCAAACCGGAGTTGGCGGGTGCAGGCGGTGTGTTATACTTTAAACCAGAGCTGTCGCGCGAGGTAAGAATGAGATCAGAGCGTCGCGGACTTGTAGTTGTGATTGTCGTACTGCTGGTATCCGCTGTCCTAGGGGGCATTTACGGCCCCAACGTGCGAGCCACGACGGCCTCGGCGGATGATTATCAGACGGCGGTGCGGAGCTTTACCCAAGTCCTGAATGTTGTCCAGAACAATTATGCCGATCCCGTCGACGTCGACAAGGCCGTCTACCAGGGGGCCATTCCGGGCATGCTGCGCATGCTCGATCCGCACTCGAGTTTCTTCGATGCCAAGCAGTTTTCCCTGTTGCGCGAAGACCAGCGCGGGAAATATTACGGCGTCGGGATGATCGTGGCGCCGCGAGAAAATCACACCGTGGTGCTGTCGCCTTACGCGGGCGCACCAGCATATAACGCGGGCATCCGCCCAGGCGATGTGATTGTCAAGGTGGACGATAAATCCACGGATGGATTGACCACCACCGAAGTGGCCGACATGTTGAAGGGCCCGAAGGGCACGGTCGTCAAGATCACGGTTTCACGCGAGGGATATTCAGACCAGCTCGTCTTCACGGTGACGCGCGACGAAATTCCGCGACATTCCGTGGATATCGCCTTCATGCTGAAGCCGGGCGTAGGCTACATTCGGCTTTCCGGATTCAACGAGACCACCGATCGCGAAATTGCGGATTCTTTGAGACAGCTCAATGCTCCGGCACTCGATGGTTTGATTTTGGACATGCGCGCGAATCCCGGCGGCTTGCTCAATGAAGCAGTCGCTGTTGGCGACATGTTCCTCGACAAGAACCAGCTGATCGTCTCCCACCATGGACGGACTTCTCCCGAGCGGCGCTACTATGCGGTGCGCGGCAATCAGGGCGTGACTATGCCCCTGGTTATCCTAGTGAACAACAATTCGGCTTCCGCCACGGAAATCGTTTCCGGTGCGGTGCAAGACCATGATCGCGGACTGATCGTGGGTGAGACGACTTTTGGCAAGGGCTTGGTGCAAACAGTGACCGGGCTGAGCGAGAATACCGGACTGGCACTCACGACGGCCCGGTACTACACACCCAGTGGACGGCTGATTCAGCGAGACTACAAATCCGTTTCGCTCTATGAATACCACTACGAACGCAAAGTGCCCGAACATCCGACGGAAGTGAAGCTGACGGATAGCGGGCGTTCGGTGACCGGTGGCGGCGGCATCACGCCGGATATCATCGTGCCCGCTCCAAAGCTGACCAAGTTTGAACAGTTGCTTTACCGCAGTGACGTGTTCTGGCCCGCCGAGACGGGGGTGGGGGGATTTACCCGCTACTATCTCGGCACCAAACCCACCATCACTAAGGATTTTGAAGCGAGCGACGATGTGATGCGTACGTTCCGAGAATATCTGAGCAAGCACAACATCAGGTATACGGAACCCGAGATAGCCGAAGACCTCGACTGGATTAAGAGGAAGATCAAGCAGGAAGTGTTCATGTCTACGTTCAGCCAGCAGGAAGGGTTTAAGGTTCTGCTGGAGGCCGATCCGCAAGTGCAGAAGGCCGTCGAAGCCATTCCCCAGGCGCGTGCCCTGTATCAAAATGCCAAGAAGATCGTGGCTCAGCGTACGGGCGGAGCCATCGAGCAGCCTTAGACGCGCGCGACGCAAGGCACATTTTCTCTTCTTAAGGGCGCAGCGTCCCGAACGAGTTCGGATAAATGCTGCGCCCCATGTGTTTACAGGCCGTAGAACGCGTGTTGGCAAGCCCCAGCGCGTTTGCTAAAATCGTTTTGCTACTCGTGGGCGAGTAGCTCAGCTGGGAGAGCGCCTCGTTCGCAACGAGGAGGCCGGGGGTTCGAATCCCCTCTCGTCCACCAGATTTTAAAAGACTTAACCTACTTTACGGAATTCCAAAATCTTGCCAGACTTGCCATTTGGAACCTCCGCCGCTGCCTTCTGGTGGCTTGGCAGCGTGAACCCCGTTCCCGCTTTTTCTGCCCATCGCAAGCGCCATTCGCGCTGCTTCAGGAGTTTTTTGTACACCTCGGACACATGCGACTTCGCGTGCCCCGACCAGGTGTGTTGCAACGCCGGTGGAACCTCCGCCGTCTCTAACTCGGTGATGCGGAAGCGCCGGAAGATGTTGAACCCACCCTGTTCAAGCTCCAGTTTTTTCAGGATGGGGTGCAGGCTGTGTCTCAGAATATCCCGCTGCATGAGTTGGCTGCCATCCGGTTTACAAAAAACCAGACCACTCGTTTGGCCGCCCACGAAGTCACGCAGCATCGCGGCCAGGGGTTCGGACAGATCCACCACCCGCCCGTGCCTGGAGTCCGCGTTCTTCGTTTTCATGTGGTCCTGAAGTTCTCCGCGCTTGGCTTTCTGCACAACCTCCAAGGTGCGGAAGTCTTCATGGATGGAACGAATGTCGAGGCCGAGTGCTTCCCCGGCCCGCATCGGCCCACAGCCCGCGAGCAACGCATACAACGTGTAATATGGTTCTTCAGCTTCCTGCAGGATCGCTGTCATTTCGCCCCGGTCAACGGTGGGCTGGTTCTGCTCATCCACCTCTGGAACATCAATGAATTCGTCGTCCCAGTCTCGCATGAAAAGGGGCTCGCCCCTCACGTCTCGCGCCGAAGCCACCACGGCTTTGACGATATTCACGTAGTCGCGAATCGTCGCCGGCGCCAGCAAGGAAATATGATCAACGAACTCTTTCATGGCGAGGTTGGTGACGTCGGCCAGATACCGCTCACCGAAGAAGGGATACATCCACTTGTCCAAAGCGTATCGCCATGTGTCGATCGTCGTCTGTTCGAGTGGATTGCGCTTGCGGTTGGAAAGAGACTGTAGCCAGATTTCACCCTGCTCTTGAAAGGTGATGTTAGAGGTGCTCTCGCGGAATGACTGCGTCGAATTAATGCCGAGCTCTTCCAACTTCTCGGCTGCTTTTCGCACTGCGATTGTACGCGTGCGGCAGACGCCCAAGGAAACAAAGCCCCGTTTGGGTTCTGCCTGCCCCGGAACATCCCGCCAGTATTGGACATAAGCCACCATTGTAGGGAGCCACGGGTCACTCTTTTTGCGTCCTTCTTGATACACACGCCCCGCTTGCCAGTTGCGCCTCATCAGAGATTTGCCTCTCCGGCGTGGCGCCACAATCAGGGGGAGTGCAGCAGAATGCGGCAACGTTCATCTCGCTTTGTTTGACGGGACCGATGTCCCCTTTAATGCGTACCTGTGGCTATCGAAAACTCCTGTGCTTCGCCAAAATGACGAGCGACTTTAAAAATCAACGAATTACGCGACAAATTTGTAACATTGTCCTAACTAAGTGAAAGTCAAACGTCCCTGAGTTTTGGCGAGGCACAACACCCCGGGGATCGACGCGAAATCCTTGATTGCCTGTCATATATCATGGTATATATCTAACAGGGGGCTTTATGTCACGTACCGCGAAGCTTTTTAAGAATGGCCGAAGCCAAGCCGTGCGCTTGCCCTCCGAATTCCGATTCGAGGGCCAGGAAGTATTCATCCGCAGGGATGAGAAGACGGGGGACGTGATCCTGTCGCGGAGACCCGCCTCCTGGGATGAGTTCTTCAGTTTAAGGGAAGAAGCCCTCAAGGCCGATCCGCGTGCGTTTGAGGACTTCCTTGCCAACCGCAAAGATGAACCGCCACAGAACCGCGAGTTGTTCGAACGATGAACGCTCGCTATTTGTTGGACACTAGTGCTGCCAGCTACGCCATCACGAAAAAGAGCCTTGCTTTCGATCACCATCTCGCCAAAGTGCCCATGGCGGAGATCGGCGTTTCTACGGTCACCGAAGCTGAGTTGCGCTATGGCCTCGCGAGGCGTCCTTCCCCGGCCTTGCAAGCCACCATAGATACATTTCTTCTAGCGGTAACGGTGTTCCCCTGGGATTCGGAAGCAGCACACCATTACGGCGACCTTCGCGCTGGACTTGAACGCCTGGGGCAACTTTTGGGCAGCATGGACATGATGATTGCCGCCCATGCTCTTTCGCTGGGACTGACTCTCATATCAAGCGATGTGGCGTTCAAACGGATCAAGCATCTGAAGGTCGAAGATTGGACGAAGTAATGGTTGGCTGAAGAGAGCGCTCGCCCAAGAGTTGTGCGCAAAAACCTCGACGTGGCTCATCAATAGGTGACGCATTCGCCCATAACTAGCAACGACTACTGTTCCAACGCGTCCACCGGTGACGGGATGCTGCTGAAGTAATAGGCGGGTTGTGTGGGACCGAAGCTGTCGCAGAGCGTCTGAGCGAACCGGCAGTCAAGACTGACTTAGGCCCCCAGAAGTAAAGTGAGCAGCTAAGATCGCGTCAATGAGCACCAAGCATAATGATGCGGACGCCTTGGCCGTGAATCTCATAGGCCTGTGTTACGCACTGAGGGGAAGATGCTACAGCTGCGCTTATGTTGAGCCATGATTTTATGCCGCTGCTCATCGAGCTGTACTGAAAAGACAAAGATAAGAAGGCAAATAGCCCGGCTTGCCGGACTTGCCAATTAAGGGCCCCGTGAAAATAGCTAAGTGATTGTGGCGCCTTGCCTTAGCTTATTTTCCCCATCGTTCGCAACGAGGAGGCCGGGGGTTCGAATCCCCTCTCGTCCACCAAACTATTCCTGCTTTCAATAGCCTACAGCACATTTACGCCATCTTTGGAACAACGCGGAGCCCTTGACAGAGGTACTACTCTGTTGTAGTATAACAGTGTGTTAGAGTTCATAGAGTTTCCGGCGTTTACGAAGCGCCTAATGGCTCTCGCGAAAAAAAATGCTGATGACGTATTGTTGGAAATTCAGAACGACCTGCTTGAAAACCCGAAGCGCGGTCCCGTGATAGAAGGCACTTCGGGCGTGCGGAAGTCTCGGGCGGCCGACCCTACTAGAGGCAAAGGAGAGAGCGGCGGATTTCGGTATATGTACTACTACATCGAGCGAGATGGGCAGATTTTTCTGTTGATGGTGTTTAACAAGGATGAGCAGGACAACCTGACCAAACAACAGAAAAATATATTATCTAATCTCATTCGTGAACTGAGGGAGGAAGGGCAATGAACAACAAGCTATTCAACGAAATGATCTCCGGGTTTGTTGAGGCTAAGAAGTATCGTGCAGGAAAAAAGGTTAAAATGCGCGTGTCGCGTGTGGCTTTTGAGCCCGTCTCAATGAAACCTGCTGAAATTCGCCGCGTCAGAACTCGCCTGAGATTTAGCCAGCCGGAATTTGCAGAATT
>Ga0307478_10000220_pt1 | contig 66273 bp, 61 predicted proteins | sample atmos_gasesECM4C_2_FD_203713 | JGI IMG/M metagenome (GOLD analysis project Ga0307478, IMG submission 203713) | Hardwood forest soil microbial communities from Morgan-Monroe State Forest, Indiana, United States - atmos_gasesECM4C_05 | ecosystem: Environmental > Terrestrial > Soil > Temperate...
TGCCGATTCGGCGAGTTCACCTTCCCCTGCTCCTGTTCCGGCGACGACGTCGTCGCCAGCCAGCATCATCGTTTCGCAGAGTCCTGGTCCCGGCACGAAGGTGATTGCAGGTTCCGCAGTGAACTTTGAAGTCCGATGAGGAAGTGATCAGATCTTTTGCAGGATGGCTGCGAAGAAACCGTCGCAAGGATGCACGCCGGGAATGGTCCGCAAATACGAACCCCAAGTGAGGGATTCAACGTCGTTCACTGCCAGTTCTCCGTGGGAATGCAGTTGCCCTAGTTCTTCGCGACTGTCTACTAGCCGAAAAGATGCATCCGCAGAAAGTGCAGAATCCACCACGCTCTGGTTTTCCTCCGGCTCTAAAGAGCACGTCGAATAGACAAGTCGTCCGCCCGGCGCTACGCGCTGCATGGCAGCCTGCAGAATCGCAAGCTGACGAGATTGGAGATCGAGAAGATCTTCGGATTCGAGTCGCCACTTGATCTCCGGATTACGAGCGAGAGTACCGGTGCCCGAGCAAGGTACGTCAACCAGGACGCGATCGAATGACTCGACGGTGGGTAAAGCGCGGATATCGGCGGTGATGATTTGCACATTCCTGGCAGGGACGAGCTTGTGTAGCAGCCGTGCGCGGTGCGGATGGAGTTCTACAGCCACGATTGTCGCTTCCGGATTGCGCTCGGCCAGCAATCTCGTCTTGCCTCCCGGGGCGGCACAACAGTCGAGAATGCGCGAACCTCTCCCCAACAGCAGCGCTACGAGTTGCGAGGCCTCGTCTTGAATCGCGACCCGGCCTCCGCGAAATGCCTGGGTTCTGGTGAGATCACCTGTAATGACTCGGCGTGCCGACATTAAAATGCTACCTGGCGCGAGTTTGACGCCCTGACTTTCAAGTTCGCTCACGACCTCTGAATCACGGAGGCTGATCATGGTCGCGGGAATTTGCTGATCGTAGTTACAGATTTGTTGCGCCCTGGGCAAGCCGAACATTCGCGTCCACCGTTCCACCAGCCACTGCGGATGCGCCGAAGATGCGGCCAATTCTGCCTCTGTAGCAGCCTCACCAACGGTGGGCGGTGGCCCCACTGTGCGACCCGCAAACTTTCGCAGCACAGCGTTGACGAAAGGCACGGCCGACCGCTTCCGGGCACGCTTCACCAGTTCCACGCTCTCGTGAACCGCCGCGTGTTGTGGAACCCGATCCAAATACAACAACTGATAAACCGCCAGTCGCAAGCAAGTTAGTACTTGGGGATCAAGCTTGGACAATTTCAGCGAAGATCGCGCGGCGATCTGGTCGTCGAGCAAGGACCGCCAGCGAAGCACACCCAGGACTAATTCGGTTGCCAGGCCGTGGTCCAGGGAGGAAAGTTCCGCGTAATCCGACGCGTGCAGAAGTTCGGAGGCGTAGGCATCCTGCTGATCAACTCGAAGCAGAATGTCGAAGGCAGCGATGCGGGCCGGAGAGATGGCCATAAGACCTAGCCCAGCTTCTCGCCGGTTGCAGGATGGTAGCCATGAATAAAGTCGCGCGCCAGCATACGTTTCTTGCCTTCGGGCTGTACTTCGAGCAGTTCCAGCGATGTGTTGTCGCCACTCCCGGCAAGCAGTCGGTCACCCTGGATCGCGAACTCGCCGGGCGCATTTGGATTCGGCGCAGGTTTCGCCGTCCATACCTGCAGGTTCTTGCTTCGAAACGTCGTGAACGCCCCCGGCCAGGGCTGAAATCCGCGAAGGCGATTGCAGATCTCCCAGGCGCTGCGATGAAAATCTATGCGGCCATCTTCTTTCTTAAGTATGGGCGCCAATGTCGCCGTGGCATTTTCCTGGGGGCGCGGATGAACCTTTCCAGCTTGCAGACCACGCAGAGTTTCGACCATAAGCTCAGCGCCGATAGCAGCCAAACGCGTTGACAGAGTTTCTGCATTGTCTTCAGGCGCGATTGCGGCTTCCTTTTGTAGCAGAATGTCGCCCGTGTCCAGTCCGGAGTCGATACGCATCGTAGTCACGCCCGTGACGACCTCGCCGCGAGCAATGGCCCACTGGATGGGTGCGGCTCCGCGGTACTTCGGCAACAGCGAGGCATGCAGGTTGATGTTGCCATAGCGCGGAAGATCGAGCATCCACTGCGGAATCATGCGCCCATAACCGACCACGATGATGGCATCGGGATTCAAAGAAGAAAGCAGCGACTGAAACTCCGGATTGTTCTTGATCTTCTCCGGTTGCGCGATCGGCAATCCCAATTCGACCGCGCGGGCCTTGACTGGCGATGGGGCGAGTTCCATGCCTCGTCCGCGGGGGCGGTCTGGTTGTGTGACCACGAGGGGGACTGCCAAACCTGCCGCGAGCAACTGCTCCAGCGTCGGGACAGCGAAGCGAGGGGTGCCGCAAAAAATCAGATTGAGAGCTTGAGCCATTGAGTCGTTGAGTCATTGATTCAATTCTTTACTCCTACCATTCCCCGGCCTTGATTAGCTTGCGTATCTTGCGCTTCATCAAGTCCCGCTTCAGCCCGCTGATGTGGCTGATGTAGAGCTTGCCATTCAAGTGATCGGTTTCGTGAAGGAACGCCCGAGCCAGCAGATCTTCGCCAGTCTTCTCGTACCACTTACCATGCGCATCCTGGGCACGGATCGTGACTTTCTGGGCACGCTTTACTGGTTCACGAAACTCGGGAATGCTGAGACAACCTTCCGGTTGGGTGTGCTTCCCTTCGGCGTGGAGAATCTCCGGATTTGCCAGGACCAGCTTGGCGTCAGGCTCTTCCTTGAAAGTGATATCAATGACAGCGAGCCGTTTGGAGATACCGATCTGCGGCGCGGCCAAGCCGACTCCACGAGCCTCATACATGGACTCGAACATGTCGTCGATCAGTTTTCGCAGTTCGTCATCGAAAACCGTTACCGGCTCTGCGGGCCTTTCGAGGACCGGGTCGCCAAATTTTACGATGGGATAGATCATTCAGTAGTTCTTCAGTTGTTGGCAGTAGCCCTGAAAATTGCGCAAGGTTTCGGTCATGGAGTCGCCGCCAAACTTCTCAAGCGCGCAGCCCGCAAGAGTCAGGGCCACCATGGCCTCAGCGGCAACCCCCGCGGCCGGGACGACACATACATCGGAGCGCTCATAGGCTGCCTTCACCGGCTCACGAGTGGCGAAATCCACCGACTGTAGCGGCCGGCGCAAAGTGGAAATCGGCTTCAGATAGCCCCGCACGATAATGTCCTGTCCATTAGAAACGCCGCCTTCAATCCCGCCAGCATTATTTCGGCTACGAGTGAAACCTGAGAGCGTATCCGTGCCTCCATAGCCTATTTCATCATGCACAGCGGAGCCAGGGGAAACCGCGGCGGTGACTCCGGAACCGATCTCAACCGCTTTGACCGCCTGCAGCGACATTACAGCCGCAGCCAGGCGCGCGTCGAGGCGTTCATCCCATTGCGCGTAGGTGCCCAGCCCGGGCGGGACGTTGTGTGCAACTACTTCGAAGACGCCGCCAACAGAATCTCCGCTCCTTAGGACCTTATCAACTTCTTCTTTCATGCGCTGCTCAGTTTCGTGTTCGGCACAATTCAGCAGTACTTCCTCTCGTTGAACGAGCGCGGCGATTTGCTCCCACGAGACTTCGCCTTTGATCGCTGCAGCACCAACCGAAGTGACGTGGCTGAGAACATCCATTCCCAGTTCCCGAAGGAACAGTTTGGCCACGCCTCCGATGGCCACGCGCGCGGCTGACTCGCGCGCCGACGCCCGTTCCAGCACATAACGCGCTTCGGGAAAGTTGTACTTCAAAGCCCCAGCCAGGTCGGCGTGCCCGGGGCGCGGCGACTTGACCGCTTTGTGCTTATCCGAATCGCCTTCCTCCACCGGGAGCGATTCCTGCCAGTTCTTCCAATCTTTATTCTCCAGCAGAATTGCGATGGGGGAACCAATGGTCTTCCCTTGCCGCACGCCGGAGAGGATATGCGCTTTATCGCTCTCGATCTTCATGCGGCCACCGCGCCCGTAGCCCTGCTGCCGCCGCCAGAGCTCGCGGTCAAGAAACGCCTGGTCCACTTTCAATCCGGCAGGCATGCCGGTCAGGAGCGCGACCAGCGCTTCGCCATGCGATTCCCCAGCTGTGAAATAGCGCAACATTGAATCAGGATTGTATCCGATCAGGGGGTAAGGAGCAGCGCTTACATGTTCCCGTTGGGAAACACCAGAATCTTGCTGGATTCGCCGGTTTTCAGACGATCCATGGCTTTGGAGAAATCCTTCATGGGGATACGGTCGGTGATTACGGGATGAAGGTCGAGCTTGCCATGCTTGAGCAGAGCTGTCATTTGATACCACGTCTGGTACATGCGCCGGCCGCTAATGCCCTGGACGGTAATCCCCTTAAAGATGATGTCTTCGGAGAAGTTGAGCGAGATCGGCTTGGAAGTGAGGCCGAGCAGGGAGATACGCCCGCCGCGACGCACGATGTCGAAGGCGGTTCGAATCGCATTGGGATGGCCAGCCATCTCCAGCACCACATCCACGCCCAAGCCTCCGGTGCGCTCCATCACGATGGCGTTCACGTCCTGTGTGGATGGGTCGAGTACGACATCGGCCTTCATTTCTTTGGCAATGCGCCGCCGATGTTCGTTGACCTCGATGGCATAGACTTCGGCTGCTCCCACTGCGCGCGCCACTGCGATCGAAAAGAGTCCGATTGGACCGGCACCAGTGATGGCGACCGTCTTCGCGGCAATCTCGCCGGCTAACACGCTGTGAACGGCGTTGCCCAGCGGATCGAGGATGGAAGCGTATTCCTGCGGGATGGCCGGGTCAAGCTTCCAGATATTCGACTCCGGGATGACCACGTATTCGGCGAAAGCGCCGTCAGCATCGACTCCGATGATTTTCACATTCTGGCAGATGTGGGCGTCGCCGGTACGGCATTGATAGCACTTGCCGCAAGCCACGTGCATCTCGGCGGAGACGAAATCACCTTCCTTGACGCTGGTGACTTCATCGCCGAAAGCCACAACCTCGCCGCAAAACTCGTGCCCAGGGATCAGCGGCGGATGAATACGGTTCTGCGCCCACTTGTCCCACTCATAAATATGGAGATCGGTGCCACAGATGGAGGCCACTTTGACCTTGACCAGGACGTCGTTGCGCCCGAAGGCAGGAATTTTGACTTCGCGGATTTCCGCGCCGGGCGCGGCTTCTGGCTTTACAACGGCGATCATGGTCTTGGGCATAAGGGTCATGCGGCAGGCTTCAGGTTCGAAATTGTAAACTGGCTATTCTAGCACTCCGAGAGCGCAAGCTAGGATTGTCCCGCTCGAGGACCGGATGGACCGGGCCGCCGTTCCGCCGCGGGCTTGCGATTGAACTCTTCCGACTGGCCGCGTGGAATGCTCAGCGACTTCCAATCCTTCGACCGGAGATGCTTGGCAATAAATACGATCTGGCCGACGTGATAAGCATAGTGAGCGATCTGCCGGTTGATGGCTTGCAGCACGGTGTGCGGCTCGCCGCGAATGGTGACGGTGCGCTGCATATCTTCGGGAGGTACCGTTTCGATAGCGGAGAACACAGATGACCAGCCTGACTCCCACCAGCGCATGACATCGGCACGGGTCGTTTGTGTAGACAATTCGAATTCCTGATCTCGGTGACGGTCGGGCTTCTCACCGTCGCTGGTCAGGAAATCAACGAAGCGCGAACGCATGTTGCCGGCCACATGCTTCACGATGATCGCCACAGAATTCGACTCGGGATCGAGGGTCACAAACAACTCTTCGTCTTTTAATTGGGCTAGCGCGCCCTCACCGAGACGCTTGTATCCGCGAAACTGACGGCGGGCTTCTTCGAAGTAGTGCTGGGCAAGGTCGGTCATACTCAAATAGATGCTGCTCGAAGTTGAGAGGAAGCAGACGGGACTTGGACGTAAATTCACGACCAAGTTTCTAATCAACTTTTCCCCAACCGCCGCCACCAGGCGTATCGATACGAATTCTCTCACTTTTGTACAGCCGCACGTTGAATTTGCCGGGCAGCGGTTGCGATGAGCCGTCAGTGCGAGTGACCGTAGCTTTCCCAGCCACTCCGCTTGCTCCGCCGTTCAGCCCGTAAGGCGCACGCGTTCGCCTGTCAGCTAATAGCGTAGCTTCAGTATCGGCAAGAACTTCGATTTCGCGCACGATGCCGTCCCCGCCGCGATATTTCCCCGAGCCTCCGCTATCTGGCCGCAAAGAATAGGAGCGAACGCGCAACGGGTAAGCATATTCCAGCGCCTCGGCTGGCGTGTTGAGCGAATTGGTCATGTGTGTGTGAACGCCGGAAACACCGGTTTTGCCCGGACGTCCACCCATCCCACCGGCAATGGTCTCGTAGTAAGCGAACGGTTCGTGAGTGCGCGGATCAATCCCACCGATGGTCAAGTTGTTCATTGTTCCTGAAGCAGCTGCGGGAATCCGATCTGGCAAAGCTTGGGCCAAAGCCTTTAACAGCACATCGACGATACGCTGCGAGGTTTCTACATTGCCTCCGGCCACCGCCGCCGGCGGACGCGCATTCACTACCGTTCCTTCCGGAGCGATAACTGTTATGGGATGCATCAGGCCGGCCGTGGCCGGAACATCTTCAGTTAGCAAACAACGGAATACATAAAAGCAAGCAGAGTACGTAATGGCTTCGACCGCATTTATACTGCCTTCCACCTGCGGATCGCTGCCGGTGAAATCCACTGTGACAATGTCGCCAGGACGCTTTCTCTCACGCGCAACCCTGACTTCGACGGCAATTTTCACTGGATTGTCGCTGATACCATCGTTGTCGAGAAAGTCCTCAGCGCGATAGTTTCCTCGCGGGACGTTTTCTAGAAATGCCCGCATGATCTGCTCGGAGTAGTCGAGCAATTCATGCGCCGCCCGCTTCGTCCGGGGCAAGCCATACCGCTTGGCGATTTCGCGCAGGCGTTCCGAGCCGATGTGACAAGCTGCGAGTTGTGCTCCCAGGTCACCCTCACGTTCCTCCGGTGTGCGGACATTGTTCAGGAGAAGCGCAAGCACGTCGGACTGCACTTTCCCGGCACGCATCAGCTTCACTGGAGGAATGCGAAGTCCTTCCTGATAGATTTCTCGGCAAAGTCCCATCGAGCCAGGGTAAGTGCCACCGACATCCGCGTGGTGAGCTCGTGACGCTACATAGAAGTCACGCCGACCCTTCGCGCCGCGAGGTTGCACATAGACCGGCGCTATCAGTGTGATGTCGGGGAGGTGGGTTCCGCCGCGGAAAGGATCGTTCAGCATTGCGACGTCGCCGGGGTCGAGTTCAAGATTCTCCAACACGGCGCGCACCGACATGGGCATTGAACCGAGATGCACTGGCATGTGGTCGCCCATCGCCAAAACTTCTCCGTCAGAATCGAACACAGCGCAGGAATAGTCGCGGCGCTCCTTGATGTTCGGTGAGAACGCGGTGCGGCGCAGAGCCGCGCCCATTTCTTCCGCGATGGAGTGAAAAATGTTTTTGAAGATCTCGAGTTCGATGGGATCGCGGGCCATGGATGGAAGAAAGTCTACGACAACGGAGGCGATGGGTCGCCTGAAAGTGAAACCTCACCACCAGAATTGTGTTGACATTCAAAACAATACTCCGCAATATCTTGGGGTGAGGATTTCGTTCGCACTAGAAGTGCAGGGCGACCTCGCGTAGCAAGTTTTTGTTTGGAAATTTCACAAGGGAAAATAGCTCACGGAGGATAACTTCATGGCAACCAAGAAAAAGGCTGCGAAGAAAAAAAAGAAACACTAACAGCCGGCGAGAAAGTTCTCGTACGGATCGGAAGTTCAGAAAGGCCTCGCGAGAGAAGCACCTCTCGCGAGGCTTTTCTCATGAGTAGCTGCTGCTGCATTGTCCCGCTTCGATAAGCTCTTGATGATCATCGCCGCGATACCCACTCCACCCTTCGCCGCCAGGCTCGAAGCCAGCGCCTGCATGCCAAGAGAATGGTAGTTGTCAGACACCGCGTCAGTTTCCTTTCCGGGAAGAGAAGAGAAGGTTTTTTCCAGAGGGCCCAGCAAGGTATTGAGTAATACCGCTTCGAAATCGTGGGCTGCCTTGGCAATCTTGCGCGCATGTTGATCGACGGCAGGGGTTGAGGTCGGGGGAGCGGTAGTCACAGCTCGCGCAACATTCATCAAATCACATCCAAATCTGCTTCCAGAGCTCCTGCAGCTTTGATGGCCTGGAGGATCGCGATCACGTCGGTTGCAGTGGCTCCGATTCTTTGCAGCCCGTTGACCAGTTGTTCTACGCTGGCGCCTTCGGTCAGCTCGATGCGCCGGGCCGGAGTTTCTTCGGCCTTAACGGTCTGTTCCGGCACGACCTCGGTCTTGCCTCGGGAAAGCGGGTTGGGCTGCGAGACCGACAACTCGGTTGCGACTACGATCGAGAGACTGCCATGCAGGATCGAGACTGCACCCAGCCGGACGTCCTTGCCCATGACGACGGTGCCGGTGCGCTCGTTGACGACCACTCGGGCGCGATGATGCACTTCTACGCTGAGGCTTTGCACCCGCGCGAGCAGGGCGGGCACGCTGCCTGAGACAGCGCCGGTGTCGTCGATATCAACGCGGCGGCTATCGACAACCGAAGCGATGGATTTGCCAAATTCTTTGTTGATGGTACCTGCCACTTCCCCCGCCGTGCTGAAATCCGGCTCGTTAAGAATCAGGGACAGCTTGGTCAAAGCGTGGAGATCGAGTGAGCTGTCTCGCTCCACAATGCCGCCGCCGGGAATACGTCCCACGGTGGGGTGATTGACCTGCTTGGTGTTGCCACCGCGTCCTGCGGTGTAACCGCCCAACGTTAGCGGACCCTGGGCAGCAGCGTAAGTCTTGCCGTCGGCGGCGTACAGGGGTGTAAGCAAGAGCAAACCTCCCTCCAGGCTTCTGGCATCTCCCACAGAGGCAACGGTGACATCGATGCGTGTGCCTGGAGTGGCGAACGGAGGCAGGTTGGCGGTCACAAATACTGCGGCAACATTCTTGACGGTCACCGTGGCGGGCGGTATCTGCACTCCCATGTGCTGGAGAATGTTGGCTAGAGTCTGAACGCTGAAAATCGTTTGTTGACGATCGCCAGTACCTTTGAGTCCCACCACCATTCCATAACCGAGGACATGGTTGTCGCGCACCCCTTCGACTGAAGTGACATCGCGGATCAACGACTGCCGGGTTTCTTCCGTCCTCGCCGGCAAAGGCCTCAGAAACAGAAACAACAACAACGAGCTGAGAATGCGATTCATGTCAGATCTCAGAAACCGAAAATTCGCAACAGGGTGCGGACTACAATATTTGGTGGCCTGGTACCGTCGCTGAGTACGCCTTTCCCTTTTAGTTCCAGTTCCAGATCGCCAATGGTATTGGACGCGACCGTGTTGTCTGGCCCGATATCGGCTCTACGCACCAGACCGCGCACCAGAACGGTTTGATTTTCATTGTTCATGGTGAGCTGACGCTCCGCTTCGATGACCAGAAGACCACTGGAAAGAACAGCCACCACCCGTCCGCTTAGCGTGGTTTGCAGGCTGGATGTAGTTGAAGCTTGCGATTTCCCGGTCAAAGCCTGCGATGAGTTCGGCGAGAAGAGTTGGGCTACGCCGCCAGTTTTGAGTTCCCCGGCCAGGGCGGTAATGCCGGAACTGGCTGCCAGAGTTCTGGCGGTGGAAACACTATTGGCGTTGTTAGCCGTGGTGTCATGAACTACGACGATGGTGATCAAGTCACCGACCCTTCCAGCTTTGAAGTCGCCAGTCAGAAACGCCAGGCGGCCGTTGTCGGTCCAAAGACTACCGGGACTGCCGGAGGGCAACTCAGGCACCTGAGGCTGCATACGCTCGATATATGACGCCAGGTCTTCGCGCTGAATCTTCTTTGTTTTTCCTAGCGCGGACGACGCCGTCAGAAGAATGATGCCCAGGTTTGCGAGCCAACGCATTCTCAACATTGGTCCTCGAATCACAGATGCGCCATTAGAGTTCCCGCACCAGTTACTTCTGCCTGGAACACGCGATGAGTGGAGGGATCCATGGCCCGAACCTGCTTGCCCAGAGAACCGCTCTGCAGGCATGTGACCAGCAACTGCATACGCAGCGGGGGATCCTCGAAAATCAGCAGCACGCGCTGGCCCGATTTCACAAGCGTGTTGCTGTTGTCGCTCGTGGACACCGCCGACGCAATCGGAATCGCCGCAAATAAAAGATGCAACTGTTGCGTTGCCGGGACGGCAACCCAGAAGCTGGGGCAAACTGCGCGCTCCACACAGCGGATGCGGATCTGCAACACCCGCCGGGTTGGATCGGGAAGCGCTTGCTCGACCCGCAAAGCAGGGTTTTCCTGCGACGCGTAAATCGTTTCCGTCCAGACCAGTGGGGAGTTCACCAAGTCTGCATCGTTGGTTTTTTGTCGCACGAATTCAGAAATCACTCGCTGCACCGCCTCACGGCGAATAGGAAAACATGTTCGCTGCACGGAGACTGGCCCCGAGAGTATGAGCCCATGCAATCCTGGCGACGAGGAAATCATTTTTTCAATCTCAGCTTTCTCCAAGACGCGGACGGTGTGACACTGCGGCGTTCGTCCAAGTTCAATCTGTTCGCTGGCGCTCCGCATCCGGTTTGGAGTGTCCAGCGGTAAGAGGTCGGAGAGCCGAATGGTGTCGCGTGACACACTGGCTGCGCGGAGTAGAACTGCGGTTTGGCCCGCGCCAGCTTCGGTCGAAAACGCCAGAGCCACCAGCAGCGTCCATTCCAGCCACGAGTTGTTAATCGCGAGCTTCATGAGCATCCTTAGCGAGAGATGTTGTTGAGCTGTTGCAGCATTTCATCCGCCGATTGCACTACTCGTGAACTGGCCTCGTAGGATCGTTGCGCCACAATCATGTTGACAAATTCCTGCACCACGTCCACGTTGGACTGTTCCAGGAAGCCCTGCTGAATTGAGCCCAATCCATCGCTGCCTCCGGGGGTGCCGGCAATGGGATCGCCCGAGGCAGTCGTCGCCAAAAATAGGTTGCTGCCAACGCTGTTCAGTCCTCCAGCATTGGGGAAAAGAGCGAGCTGTATCGACCCCACCTGCTGCGCCGCTTGCTGGCCGGCCTGGGTAACGCTCACCGTGCCATCGGAACCGACCGTGATGGAAGTGACACCGGGCGGAATGGTAATTCCCGGAGTAAGAGGATTGCCGTCGGCGGTCACCACGTTCCCCTGCGCATCCATATGAAACTCTCCGCTTCGCGTGTAAGCGGTGTCGCCGGTCGGCAGTGTTACTTGAAAGAATCCATTCCCTTGAATCGCCAGATCCAGGGGATTCCCAGTGGCGCTCAAGTCGCCCTGTAGTTGTACGACCTCGGAGGCAGCAGTGCGGGTCCCCAACCCAATCTGCAAGCCCGCAACCAGCGTGGTCTGCTCGGTGGCTGCGGCGCCTGGCATGACCAGGTTTTGGTAGATCAGATCCTGAAACTGCAAACGCCGTGCGCGAAAGCCGGCGGTGCTCGAGTTCGCCAGATTGTTGGCGATATTGTCGAGGTTATTCTGCTGGGCACTCATGCCGCTGGCCGCGCTATACAAGGCTCGTAACATTGGTTTCTCCTACACGTGTGGAAGATCGTTGGCCGCGACTTTGTTAAAGGTGGAATAGAACGCTCCCATGGCGCGTTCCAGCATTTCCGCACGGCGCTGTATCGCGAGCATATCCACGACGGCCGTAACTGGATTTACGTTCGAGGCTTCGAGCATGCCCTGACGGACGGACGAATGCGCAGCAGGATGTAATGCATTGTCGGGGACCGAGTAGTACGAGGCGCCTGCGGCGACCGGCGAAGCACCGGGTGCAAGTTCAATCAGGCGTATCTTGTCGACCAGCGCGCCGTTCACCGATACGGTGCCGTCTGCGCTGATCGATAGTGGTCCGCTAGGGACGGTGATCGGCCCTTGATCCCCCAGAACCGGGTCACCTGCTTGCGTCAACAGTTGGCCCGCGGTCGAGATCTGGAAGTTGCCGTTTCGGGTGTATGTCGGCCCAGATGAGGTTTGCACCACAAAGAAACCGTCGCCTTCGATCCCCAAGTCGGGAGCATTTCCGGTCGCCTGCAAAGTGCCGCTGCTCAAGTCTGTCCGAGTTTCTCCCAGCACATTGAAATTATTGAGGGCGCGGTTCAGAGGATTGGCGAACTCTCCAGATGCGCTGGCGACGAGCGATTGAAACGTCTGCTGCTGGCCACGATACCCAGTGGTGTTCAAGTTTGCGACGTTGTTGGCGATGAGTTCCAGTGCTTGAGTCTGTGCACTGAGTCCCGCACAAGCTGCGTAGTATCCACTGTCCACTTTGCTTCTCCACAGAGGTTCAAGCACGCAATGCGCCAAGAACGGTTTCGTTCGCAAAAACGCATAAGTGGTTTTGGGAGCAATGCATTTCAACTTTTTGAAGACGATTTAGTTTTGCGGTTGCGCGTACAAGGGAAGGTTTTGCCGGGAAGCATCGAGCACAAAGGCAAAGAGTGCCTGAACTCAGCATGACCTAGTCAGCAACGAATCACTACTGCGATCGCGCGTTCGAGAGTGAGAACGCGCGAACTTTGCCCACGGTCTCGGCTCCCCACAAACGGATAGACTCATTGTTACTCAGGGAGTATTGTTCTCAGACTTTAGGGGATATATTTGCCTCAATCGAGGCCGCGCTAAATACTTTACTTGACAATGCTATCCGGAGATCGGCAAGGAATCGCCCGGAGCATCAAGATCCAGACCTGCCGCATGCGAGGTTTCGGCAGCCCGGTGGAAGAGCAGATTAGCAACATCGGGCCCGGTGGACAGACGCGCCCAGATGAAAGCTCCGCAGCTCACTAGCCGAACCGCCTCCGCGCCTAGTTTGAGTACGTATCCACAGGTGATTCGGGCCATCTCGGAAGCATCTCGCCAGCCGTCGAAAAGCAATTCTCGGGGATGGCGCTCATGCCCGATGCTCTCCAAAGCCTGCGCCACCGCACGGTGGGTGGTAAGACAGGCTTGGGTACGGCAATCGAGCATCTGTTCAATCGCATAAAGCGCGCTGTAATCGATGCCGTCACATAACGCCAAGTGGAACATGCGCGTCGACTGCACAAATTGCACTGGCAATATCCGGAAAGTTTCCAGCAGGTGGTAGGGCAGCAAGCGGAGGCAGGACGGGTCGCAGCTTGCGTTGGAAGCCAGTACCGGGCAAGCCCACTGCTGCGCGAGCGCGGCTGTAACCTGATGTTCGGTGGCAAACCCCATTTGTTCCAACCATTCCCCCAAACGCTGCCGGCCGCTCCCTCGCTGCGCTTCCAAGGCAGAGCGCAACTGCTGGTTGGTTAACTGCCCGCGGGAAATCATCAGCAAACCCAACGGCACGCGGTGGCGCGTCGCGGGTGTGGGAACGGCGACGGCGCAGAGCCTCGTAAACTGCTCTCGCGCTGCAGATTCGAAACAGTCTGGGGCACAGTAAAGGGAATCGTGCAGACGAATGGTGCCGTGACGCCAGCGGAATCGACGCCATAGCCTTCTGGTGGAACTGCAGTCCATATCTCCGCATGGCGGAACTGCGGTCTCGCAGGGGTTGCGAAAGAATGATATCCAATTCATTATGGTCGGCATTCTATGTTGCCCCTCGGAGCGCACTTATTGCCGGAGTGAGTACCTCGAGTACCCGCAGCCCGTACCTTCGACGCAAGGTTGATGACGGCTTTGCACTGCGCCTGATTCATACCATCCGCGGTGTTGGCTACGAATTGGGCGGGGCTCGGAAATAGGCGGAAAGCTGCGCTCTTGCGGGAACCTGCTCTGCCACTCACTTGCGACTCCCGCGGTTGCGGATAATCTAATAAGGACCCGTGGCGTGGAGCTTACGACCAGAAAAGCTTTTCAGCAATTGTGCGTACCCGGAGGCATACTCATGCTTCTGGCCGCAGTGTTGCTGCACGGCGGATTGTTGGCCATCCCGGCACCGGCCATCGATTTCTATTACTACACCGTTTTCGCGGCTGCTCTCCTGTTGGCCTGGCGTTTTCATTCCAGCCGGGTGCTGTTTGTATTGCTTACGCTGCTGCTGGCACACCGCTCTCTGGAGTTCTTTTCTAACGCTCGAATTGTTTCGGCCGGCCCGGGTCGCATCGCGTTTGAAGCCATTGCGCTCTTGTTGCCGATCAACCTGGTCCTCTTTTCGTTTGCTCGTGAACGCGGATGGGCCGTCCCCGCGATCACATCCCGGCTCGCGCTCCTGTTCTTCGAATCGGTTTTCATTGCTCTCATCTGCCGGCCGGGTGAAACCACCAGCCCCTGGTTCATTCACGCCGCCATCTTGAACCATAATTTGTTTTCACGGACGTCAATTCCGCAACTTGCTTTGTTGGCATTCGCTGTCTGCCTCGTGGTCCTGATGGTCCGGTTTGTGATGCACCCCAAACCGGTGGAGAGTGGTCTGTTGTGGTCATTAGCAGCGGCCTTTACCGGCCTGCAACTGGGGGGAGTAGGACGGGTCGGAAACGCGTACTTCGCCACTTCTGCTCTGATTCTGCTCAGCTCGATCATCGAGAACTCCTACCTCCTTGCCTATCACGATGAATTGACCGCCCTGCCTTCGCGCCGCGCTTTCAATGATGCGTTGCTTCGCCTCGAAGCTCCCTACGCCATTGCCGTCGTTGACATCGACCATTTCAAGAAATTCAACGACAGCTTTGGACACGACACTGGCGACCAGGTCCTGCGCATGGTGGGCACACGCCTGGCCGAGGTAACTGGAAACGGTCAGGCCTATCGCGTGGGCGGAGAAGAGTTTTGCATTCTCTTCCGGGACAAGTCGATGAAGGATGTCTTGCCTCATCTCGAGGCTCTTCGCGCGACAATTCAAGAATCGGTGTTCCATCTCCGCGGTCTGCCCGAGCGTCGCAGTACCGCTCGCGGGACAGATCGTAGAAGCTCGCGCAGCCGGCGAGTTGCAGGCTCTCAACTACTTCGCCGCGCGCTTGCTGACCCTTCTCCGAACGAATTCTCGGTTACAGTCAGCATAGGTGTTGCCGAGCCGAGTCCCGGCGCCAAGGAGGTTGAACAAGTAGTGCAAGCAGCCGACAAATCGCTCTATCGCGCCAAGCGCACCGGGCGTAACCGAGTCGAGATGGCCGCTCCACCCCGTAGCCGTGGCTCACGCTTCAAGCGCAGCATTGCCTGATTCTGCTACGAACTGCCAATCAGAACTCCGGTCACGAACACCAATGCCCCACCCAACGCCACTTGCATGGCAGCAGACACCGTAGGCGTGTCCATATAACGATGACGAATCCAGGTGATGATCCCGAGTTCGACAATTACTACGACTGACGCAATGATGAGCGCAACATGAAAACTGGGGATCAGGAATGGCAACGTGTGGCCGACTCCGCCCAAAGCCGTCATAACGCCACAGATCGCGCCGCGCACCCAGGGATGTCCGCGACCGGTGAGACTACCGTCATCGGAGAGTGCCTCGGCAAAACCCATGCTGATGCCGGCGCCAATGGAAGCTGCCATACCCACCAAAAAAGCGTCCCAGCTGTTGCGGGTGGCCAGAGCGGCGGCGAATACCGGGGCCAGAGTTGACACTGATCCATCCATCAACCCGGCCAGGCCGGGCTGCACGATTTGCAGTACGAATAATCGCCGCCGCGCTCGTTCCTCATCTTGCCGGACGTCCGGACCCAGTTCTTCTGCCTTCAGTTCCTGGGCCCGGTCTTCATGCGCCCGCTCCTCTTGAGCCAGGTCATCGAGCAGTTGGCGAATTCCAGCGTCCCGGGTACGTGCAGACGCCTTCTCGTAAAACCGCCGGGTTTCCACCTCCATCGAGCCGGCAGTCTTGTGGACCATGTCCAGCCCCAGCGGTCGCACCAGCCAGACGGGTGTTCGCTGCACAAAGCCACGGACATCCTGCCGCCGGACCAATGGAATGTGTTCTCCGAACTTCTGCCGGTGCAGCTCGATCAGCCGCCGCCGATGCCCGGACTCTTCTACTCGCATGCCGTCGAACACCGTCGCGGATGCGGGAAAGTCCTGTCGCAAGCCTTCGGCAAAATCCGCGTAGACCCGCTCGTGTTCTTCTTCCAGCGATATTGCCAGCGCCAGAATCTCCTGTTCGGAAAGAGCGTCAAAGTTCTTCATGGAGATAGTGTAATTCAGGGCCGCGACACTACTCCAAACAGGAAAACCCACGGCGCGAGCCGTGGGCAAATTAGAAACGGTTAAATTGCGAAGTCTAGTACGCCCACCAAGGCGCCGCAGGAGTATTGGATGGAACGGCTTGTCCATCGATAGAGGTGAACACACTCCTGTTATAGAAGAACGGCAGACCGTAATCGAATCCGCCGCCAGCATTCGGTCCGCCTAGAGTACTGAATGCAGCGTCGGCGCCGCCGCCTTCGGCGAACAAATTGTCGGCATTATCAATTCCGAAGTTGACCGTGCCGGTTGCACCGGTCACGCTGACCGTCTCCGTGTTGACAGCGGAAAGGCTCAACAGACTGGTCGGGCAATAGAACGAAGGGTTATCTGTGCATACCGGTATGGTGGTGTCGGGAAAGAAGATCCCGTTGGATCCGCTGTCGATGAAACTGTTGGTCAGGAGCTGACCTTTGTAGGTCGTAGAAAACGTATCACCATTCGCCTGGTCGAGCGCAAATATGAGTGCGCTGCTCGGAACCTGATTATTTGTTTGGGTTCCAATACCAAAAATCAGAGAGCCGCTCTCGCTGGCCGCGGCACCGGAAAGAGCCGGCAGTTGGACGATCGTTCCGTTGTTGTCGGTCGCAAACAACACCACGGGATTGACTACTTGCTGGCTGGTCACCACGGAGGTAGCCGCGCAAGTAGTTGTGCACAGATAGTAAGGTGAAGGAACGGGCGGAACGCCTCCGTTGAAGTTCGGATCGCATGCCTCCCCGCAATCCACCGGTTCGGGCCCGATTCCGAGGATACCATTGGCTCCCAACGCTGCCTGATTGTCTTCGTCGATCCCGCCGTTTGAACACTCAGTAGGAATAGCGAAGCCCGTCGGATCCGCGATTACCTGAATAGTCGCGGAGCTGCCCAGCTCGTTCGCCATTTGGACATCGGCAACTGTTGCCGTGCCCCAAAGGTAGGAACCATCAGCAAAATTGATGCAATTGTAGAGAGTGCTGCTACCCGAAGTGAGCGTCTGCAAGCCGGTGAGCGTTATGGCGGACGACAGAATTCGCAAACCAAACGAGCCGGTGTCAACTAGAATTCCGTCAATCGTCTGGCAAGTTGTGGTACCGGGGTTACAGATGGTCACGTCGATGAAGGCCCCATCAGGATAAATGACACCCGCCACTGGCCCACCGTTGACCGCGATGGGCTGCACGTTCGCCGTGCCACCCGTGGGAACGCCTTTCGGAGTTGAACTACCACTGCCTCCGCATCCCGCCAGCAATCCAAGGCTCACAACTGAGATCAACAATAAGAACGTGCGCACGACTGCCTCCTTAAAGATCTGTAACCTATCGAAGTTGGTCCGGGGTGACGCCTTGCGGCAACATCGCGGGGACATAAGCCCTTCCGAAATATCCCCGTGGATGTCCGCTGCTCTGCACTACCAATCCCGCCTCTTGGATATTCAAGGGGCCGTGGCGAACCGGGCCCGCATGATGAGCTTGAACTCCGGCAGAAAACTGCTGGAAGTAGCTGCCCAGAAGCTGTTGCATCGGTGGCATGAAAGGACCGTGCCAGGCGATGGCGAACACCCTCCCATCGGCGGAGACAAATTCATGCACGACGGTCCCCATTGGAGTCTTGATCTCGTGCAGAGTGTAGGCTTGGCCCGCAGTTGTTTTTATGCTGGCCTTCATGTACGCCTGGTCGGTCTGAACCGAACTCACGTCGCCGCCCAAGGCTGCGAATGCAGGCAAACCAAGCCCAAATGCTATGAGGGCGATGCCTGCAACCTTCGCCCATGCCGACCCGCGAGCCATCTCGTGCTGCTTAGAAGTTGTCATAAGACTCACCTTTGATTCGCGCCACTGACAGGGGTCACCCCCTGTGTTGTACCTAACCCGACCCGTTGCCTTTTGTTGCGTTCATCAACTAGGATTTTCCTGACAATGCCTGGGTTGCTTGCCGTCCATGTTACTCGAGTAATTTCCTTGTAAAATAGTGTTTCAGCTTAATATTCTATGCTCCGCACCAGCCATTTAAACAAGTGCAAGTGATTCAAAGGGAAGGCATTGTTCCTAGTTGGTAACCATTACTTCCCTGATCTGGAAGAAGCCGCTCTCTTGGCCACAGCCTCGACTCCAACCAACAAACGATTGATCTATACTAGTGCGCGAACCACCCATATAGCTGTGGACGTCAGCTCTATATATAAGGAGCATACTGCGATGCGACTCAATTGCTGGTTCTTGCTGATTGTGGCGATTGCTTCCCTCTCTGTCTCCGCACAGGAGCGCGAGGTTTCCCCAAAGGCAGTGGAACGCATTCAAAAAGAAGTGCGCCACGAGCTGGTCATGCTGCCCTATCTCGACGTATTCGACAACCTCGCTTATAAGGTCGACGGCTACAAAGTTGCTCTGTTCGGGCAAGTCACCAATCCCACAGTGAAGTCCGATGCCGAAAAAGCAGTCAAGAAGATCGAAGGTGTGGAAAGTGTTGACAATCAGATCGAAGTGTTGCCGGTTTCCCCCATAGACGACGGCCTGCGGCGCCGGCTTTTTCGCGCGATCTATGGCTACCCGCAGATGCAAAAATATGCTCTGCCGACCATCAAACCCATCCGCATCATAGTGAAAAACGGCCATGTGACGCTCGAAGGAGTCGTGGATAATGAGGCGGACAAAAACGTCGCCAACATGCGTGCCAACGAAGTGCCCGGGGTGTTCTCCGTGACCAACAATCTGGTAGTTGTAAAGTGACCACGCGCGTGCGCGGTTGCGCAGTTTAGACTCTGCCGTGCTGCTGATAGACTGTGCCTAGCGCGGAGGGATGCGTGAGTGGTTGAAACGGGTGGTCTTGAAATACACAAGAGGGTTTTGATCCGTTATGAAAACCTTCTACTCTACCCCATTTCTCAACGGCCTACCAAGCGCGTGATTTCATCCATTCCCCTTGGAAATGATTCGTTCTGATCGTAGAACCATTACAATTTCATTACAATCTGGTTGGCGCTGCTGAGCCCTGGGGGGCCAAAAGGGGGCCTCATCTCGCTCGGAACGCGAGCCTAGGCCCGTTCAAACGCGTTCCGAGCCCATCCTACACGCCAGTCCAGAGGAACAGAGCACAACTACTTCTCCGTTCGTTTTCGCCCCTTAGGGGAGCAAGGACTGGAACGGTAGCGTCGTATAAGCGCTGACAGGCCACGTTTAGAAGGACAAAAATAACTGGACTGTTCGACCTCTGGATTTTCCGTTTGAAAAGCAGTGGCGCCTGGCGTGTCTGGTATCGACGCATGATGCGATTTTCCATGTTCAATGATCAGCACCACAGCTTCAGCAGCGGTTAGCGCAATCACTGATTCGAAGTTTAGCGCTTTCATACCGCCCATCTTCAAAGTCAACTCGGAAGCAAATATCGAACTAGCATGCAGAATCAGATCAGCAACTTTGTCGCCAGCGATAGGAATAATCAGCCGGAAGAATTTAAGTTTCTCGCCATCTGCAAAATGCCCATGAGGGCCGAACAATCCGAGCGAAGGACCATTCTTGCAGGCAAGATTCGCACCCGTTGGTTCCTCCTGGGTTCCGTCCACATAAATTCCCGCGTGGCCTCCCTGAATCATCACGTCGCCGTACTGCGGATGCAATGCTTGCACAAACAGACGGGAAGCCTGTCCAGAAATGATTCGGTAGGTGCTACCAATGGGAATCGCATATCCAGCTGTTCGAAACACGGCGTCCACGAAGCTGGTGCAATCTGAATATTTGTCAGTTTCGCTGCGCTGACCTGGACAAAAACGGTTCTTGATACCTAATCGCTCCCACTCTTGTACTACGCGTCTTGCGATACGCGCGATGTTAGCTCCCTCCTCGAAGGAGACAAGATGAGGATCAGATGTCGCGCCATCGACTGCTGCGATGCAGAAGGGCGTTATACGCGTCACTACGAGAGCTAATACGAGAAGCGCCAGAGTTCTTTTAGACATTTGAGGCTCCTTGGTGAGAGGGCTCTCTGAAAACCTGGCGTGTCGAACCGCCGGGTTGCTAAATCGTCCGAGAGTTCAGCTCTCCACAATCACCATGAAACCTTAAGGCCGATTGATATAGTAAACTATTTGTTTTCAATAACTTGGTAAATCATATTTCCGTTTTTTCCCTCCATAATTTCTCGAACCTTGGTTCGTGATCAATCACCAATCGACTGCGAACGCATTCAAGGCACACATTTCGCAGAAGTTTCCCCGAAGTTTTAGCTGAGAACATTGGCGAAATTAATTGAAGTTTGGGCGCATTCTCGGCTACCTTACTGTGGGAACGTAGCCAGTCTCTAGGTCAGGAGGTCAACTTCGAAGAAAAACATGATACCCGAAGAAGGCTTCAACGAACTGCTTCGAAACGAGATCCAGAATCTCACGGACAACCTGCCCGACCCAGTTTTGGGCGCTGGACCATTGTCGGTCCTTATCTTCCAGCCGAATCCCAGAGGTGGACGCTTGGTCTACTTGGATAAGCAGGTTTCAGACGCCGATCCCATTTGTCTCAATCCCGTGCAGCACTTCGGGAAACGTTTTCTCGACCCTGACTACATGGCGCCATGGAACATAGCCAAAGGAGAAGTCACCGCCGAAAACATCGCTTTCTATTGCGAAAGGAATGACGCCCAAGCGCGTTCGAGGCTTGCTTTACATGATGCGCTACGCTACCAAGGAGTCGTTTTCGACAAAGAAAACGGAACGAGTCCAATCGGCACATCTTACCGAGTTCACCAAATCATTCCAGCTCCGCTGTTTCAAGAACCTTCAATGGAGGGGTGGAAACGCCTCCCTCGCCTAGGCCAGATTTACTCGTTGAATGACCTACTGGATCATGAAAACTTACTCTTAATGTGCGCTCTGAGAGTTGGGACTCAGGTTCAGCACATGCGCTTGAAAATGATCCTCGATCATAAGGAGGTGTTAGAACAGACGGCATACGAAATCGCAATAGCCGCGGCTACAAGCGGGACAGTTGAGGACGATGCATACACCTTTCTGATCGCGCATCTGCTTCTTTGTCATCACTGGTTCTTCCCTTTCGATCCAGTAGCTCTGAAAATTTTCGCTAAATTGGGGCGCGACCCAAATTCTATTCTCGCAACTCACGGCTGGCCTGACTCTGGGTTGGATGTACGGAGAAGCGACGCCTCAACAGATGTGATTGAATTGCTAATCAAGGATTTAGCATTTTTGATAATTGCTTGCGCTGAGAATGTTCCGAGCACTGAAGGTTCCTGGGCGAGATTGCGCTCCAAGCTTCGCGAGAACTTGCCGACGGCCTTATCCTTGGTTTGTGGCCGGGCGGTTTACGCTAGCCTCAACGGTACGCTCTTAACGTTTCGCGAGAATAGACCAGAGACACCTCGTCATCTGTGCATCGAGCCGATCGATCTCAGCATACTATTCAACAAAGAGGCGCATCCGCTACTACCAATGTTTTCATATGCGCAAGTGTTAAGACCAGACAGTGACTCACGCAAAAACAAGACTCACGCAGCTTTGCAGGATCTACAATCTTCGGCCGAAGCTTACGTGGCGACGCTTTCTCCAGTCGAAGCTGTCGGAATTAAGGATTGGAACATTTTGCGGGTCACTCGGCTTCGAGGGAATAAAGCGATCGACAAGAATCAGAAAATGGGTAAGTGGGTTACAGCGTATGCGAGGGGCCGCTGCGCATTAAAAATACTCGATCACATGAAAGGAACCAAGTCCGCCGCGTGATGCCTGGTGTCAATCTAACGCCAAATTAAGTTTCGTGCTCTCTTCAAAGTCTTACGATGCTGTGAAGAAGGCGCCCATTTTCTCTGTCAATCGGGAGACCGACATAATGAGGGCTGATTTCGGCATCCTCTCCGATGGAACTACCGGTCTAAGAAGACTCGCCATCTGGGTAAGGCGAAGGGAGAAAGAGTTCAAAATGCTCGTCGGCGATAGCGCAGCGGAAGGAGATTGCCGGCAAACCTATACCGGTAAGAATCGTCGATTGAACCTCGTTTTGTAACGGCCCGCGCTCCGGGAGGTTAGCTCCTGAACTTCGAGGATGAATACAAAAAGCTGACGGCTTGTCCGATTGACTGGGAAATGGAAACCGGGCGGCACGACTGGCGCGAAAGCGTACTTGAGTTCGATTGGCAGAGAACACTAATCAAGCATGCACACAGAGCCGAGGAATTAGAATTTGACCCTGACCTTCTGGAAATCGGGGAGGAACCAGAGCCGGATATGGTCATCGCGAACCTAAAACTCGGTTGGGGGCAGGCCGATAAGGCATATGAGGAGCAGGCCGGCCGACTTAAAAGCCTAACTTTCCAAACACCCTCGGAACACGGCAAGCATTTTGTTCCGAATTTGGATGGCGCGAAGACTTTGTCTCGAACTCGAAACAGCACTCCCTTTTTTTCAGGAACTACAGTAGCGTAGAGCTCAAGAACGTCTTCTGGACTTGGTTCTTCCAGTTTTTTGATCCAGTGGCATCACTCGACAACTATGACGACCTTGTTACTCTAGGCACGAATCAATATCGCAGTCCCCGGGGACGATTCTGGCAGAAATTCCTCCACTCCCGTCACCTGAGAGTCTGCATGGAGGCCCGGTCGCTCATCGGTGCTTGTGAAGGCGAAGAGACACCATTCGCTTGTTTCGATGTGCACATCGACAGCAAGACAGTTCACTGCTATCCCCTCTCTCGCAATGAAGCGTTGGAGATGATCGCGAACAGTCGAGCGCGGCTTCTTCAAGTTCCTTGATCACAACAAGGTCTAAATCACTGACGAATATCTTTCGTCAGCCGCATTAGATGTGGTTTCCAGAGCACTTTGACGAGTTGATGCAACCCGCACATTGGCCCGAACCCGGCTTCTGAGAATTGTCGGCGGAGTGGCCGAAGGCCAACGGATTTTGAGTTCGCAGATGAGTTCTGAACCTTCCAAACGTCATGTAGCAAGGGGACAAATTGTACCGGAGATGACAGACATGTCAACATATATCGTTAATCCGTTCGGAATTCGTGACAGGCCGCGAATGTCAATGCCGAACTCATTGACGGATGCCTTATCTTCTGTACAATTCCTCTGTTCCGTGTACATCAGATCTTTTGCACAATTACTGATCCGGCACGGAGCTAATCACACAAAGGAGCTCGAAGGAAGGAGTAATCATTATGAGCACTAAGACTTGGCTCGGGGTTTTTGGCCTCCTTGTCACAATCTCAATCAGTGCGGCACAGAATGGCTGCAATGCACAGTCGGCCGCATACAGCTTATTTACTAGGCAGGGGTTAAACCTCCTTCGCCCGGCGCGAGATTATATTAAGCCTGGGGGCATGGTGTTCGTTCCCAAGAAGGGTAACCCAGAATATGAGGATCCTAAGGATGACGTTGCCTCTGACAAGGGTAATCTTGCGGACTTCAAAGCCAGCATTTTGGAGGAAACGGCGAACAAGAAAACAGGTCTCGGGGCAGCGGTTTCCTTGGCTACGACTATTGTGCCGATGCCCGTTAGCGCCGGCGCCCAAAGCGGCAAGCAAGTGAGCCTCAAGCAGATTGATACGACCGGTGTGCGGTTGAATACGGATGCTCTCGACCGATTGATTGCGGCGCCCAATACCTCCAAGGCTGCTGCTGCGGAGCTCCAACGTGGAGTGAGAGTATTTGTAGTTCAGGAGATCTATAGTGCAACCTCGTTAGATTTACACGCAGAGGACGACAAGGCATTCAATCTCCACTTCAATGATGGCAAGGCTGTAGCCGACTGTAAGCTGGCCGGACAATCAAAAGATACAAAGTCTGACACGACAAAGAAAGATAGCACTTCGACGTCCAGCAAGCTATCGAGTTTGGGAGCTGGCGTTGCATTGTGCGTCGCGGATGATTACACACTCAAGCTCCAAACCAAAGAAGCAATACCATTTGCTGTACGACTAGCAGAAGTGAAGCTTGTGCAGGGGGCAGTGGTACGCGACAGAGGGTCAGTCCTGAAGGGGACGCTTGGACCTGGTGAGATCAGTGCTTCACTCATCAGCACTGAAAAGCCGGTCTTGAGTGGATTGGTCCGTCGATCGAACAAGAAAACATCGCACTGAGCGTCAGCTCGCAGGTGTCTGAGTCAAGTAGATGAGCACCTTAAATCCGCAGAGGGTTTTGAGAGGTTTCGATGTCACTTGGATTTTCTGCGTAGCGGCTACACTGATTTTGGCGTGTCCCGCTTTCTCTCAAGAACACGCCCGAATCTCTAACGCTCAGCGCAAAGCACTGGTCGCGCTTTTCAACTCGACTCACGGGGAAAGTTGGAAGAATACAGACGGCTGGTTGTCTGATGCAGGGCGTATCGGTGATCCAGGCACCGAATGTGACTGGGCTGGCGTGCAGTGCGACGCGAGCAAGACTCACGTTGTAGGCTTATCACTGTCAGAGTCTGGGCTGAAAGGCGTCCTGCCCGCCGCCATTTCCAATCTGCGCAGGCTCGAGAACCTTAATCTATCGTTTAATCGGCTCGAAGGCGAGATACCTCTGGGGTTATTCAGGTTGAGGCATCTTGAAAGGCTAGATCTTTCCCAGAATAGACTCCGAGGCTCCCTTCCTCTGACAACGCCGGGACTAGAACATCTAGAGTACCTGTTTCTCTCGCGCAATTATCTCGACGGCACAATTTCACCCGTCACCAGATTCCGCGCTCTTGTGAACCTAGATCTATCGGACAATCGATTGGTGGGACCTGTCCCGAGATCCATAGGCCGTCTCAACAAATTGGAAAGCTTGAGCCTTGAACGGAATGCGCTGACGGGGGCCTTACCGATAGAAATCGGCTCTTTGCATTCAGTGCGACAACTCTCCTTGGCTCATAACCATATGACCGGTAGACTTCCGGTTCAGATCGGGAACATGACTGAGTTGGCCTTCCTCGATCTGTCGTACAACGGCTTCGCTGGGCCGTTCCCCTCGTTCCATAAACTCAAGAACCTTGCCAACCTAATTGCAAGTCACAACGCGTTCGAGGGGCCGTTTCCCGGCTCAATCTGTCAAGACGAACTCACTTCGCTTGATCTTTCATCCAACCGATTGGCTGGAGAGTTACCAGCCAGCATCGCCGCGTGTAAGAGTCTCCAGACTCTCGACTTGGCGCACAACGGCCTGCGGGGACAGCTGACACCTGGTTTCGTTGCGGTTATGACAGAACTTCAGCTCCTCGACTTGTCGGCTAACCACTTTAGCGGCCAGCTTCCAGGTTCCTTGGACGGATTGATGCGTCTTTCTACGCTCAATCTTTCTGACAACGACTTTACTGGCGAAATCTCAAGCATCACGTGGCCGGAACTTAGTGTCCTGCGTATGGACCGTAATCATTTGTCTGGCTCCATTTCATCGCAGTTGCTGTCGGATTCACTTCAGGAGCTGACAGTATCAGCGAATCAACTGAGCGGGCCACTGCCGGTAGAGTTTTGCGCTTTATCCTCGATACGCGTCTTGGACCTGTCACATAATCTCTTGACCGGTTCCTTATGCGATTCCATCGGGGATCTCGAAGACATCAACGTCCTGAATCTTTCGTTCAATCGGCTGGATGGACAATTACCCATTTCAATTGGCAGTCTAGAGAAGCTCACAACGCTCTTCCTCTCGAACAACGCGTTTGCCGGACCACTGCCGCAGGGAGCCAATCTTCCCGCGCTTCAACTACTGGACGTTTCGTCCAATCAATTCACAGGCGACCTTCCGCTGTGGGTGGGACGATTGCCGATCCTAACGGCTGCGACTTTTCGGAACAACGCCTTCACGGGCGGCCTTGAAGAGTTAGTAAAACTGAAGACTCTACGTCAGCTGGATCTAAGGGAGAATGCTTGGAAAGAGCCCATTCCTCAGCAGCTGATCAAACTGCAAAATACCCCAGCTTCAATGGAGACCATCAGGGTAATTGACCCCAGCATCCTAGTCGTTGACAAACCTGTTGAGACATCGGCGCGTGAAACGCAGCTTCCAAGTACACCGTCTCAAGTCCCACCCGTCGTTGTCCAGACAACACCGACGCCGGCTCAGTCCGAGCCCACTCTGATCGGAACCGTCATAGATCCTTCAGGGGCGGCAGTCTCAGACGCAACCGTGTTGGCGGAATCAGCCTCTGTCATGAGAACGGCCACGACTGACGTTGCGGGACACTATCTAATATCGCTACCGGTCGGCGAATATCGCTTAACATTTGGTTCCCGTGGGTTTGAGAAGAAAGTAATTGAACAAGTAAGAATTCAGCCAGCAACATCTCAAACGGTGAATGTCAAGCTCGAGGTTTTGCCAGCGGCAAGCGTGGTTGAAGTATCTGCTGAGACTCCGGAAACACAGTTGGGGCCTTGGTGGAATTCGTGGATTACTCGGCGAGGTGCAAACGAGGAGTCGAAGCAGACAATTCTCCAACCTAATCAGCACTACAGTTTTTATCTGGAATTATCCGGGGTCTCAAAGCACGACCAGAGCAACGGGGACCTGTCCGTCGAATTAAATCGATCACTCCGCGACCGTCTGGCCAAGTTAGTGACTGAGGGCACGCTAGAGACCTCGTTTCTCGTCCGAATCAGCGTAATTGGTCGTGCCGCTGTCCTGAGCGACAGCATCAATTCAATAGCCGAGTGGTCCTCCTCGACGGGTTGGGTATCGCGTTCTGACGCGACCAATTCTGCCGTTCTCAATGTCGAACTATCGAGGCTACTTCCGAATGCCCCCGCCAACGGCAACTTGGACTCCGCAGCCGCATTGGCGGCGCTCCGTGGTGGTGCTGTAAGATTCGCGATTGACACCAAATTGCAGGGTTGTGCTGCAATCGCTGTTTCGATTTGGGATGAAAACCTGACCATACCTCTCGATCATTTGGTGCGTATGGTTAAGGTTGGAAGCCGATCGACGTGCGCCGCGGACGTGGGCGATCAACAGGCTGTCCCGACTCTGTACTCTGAATCGTCGCAGGGCATTATGCCGGATGTTTCGTTGCATGTCTTCGAGTTCACTTTGGGTGGTCATACTCACTCGGCGTCGTTTATGAAGCTCAGTAAATCTGTCGTGGCACTCATTAACCCTGCCCAGCCCTGCGACAGTTACAATTGGGATGGAGCCGCGACCATAACTGAGCAAATCCTGAACAGCGCGGAGTTCACAGATGCACTGGACCACGCAAGGGATACAGACCATATTTATGACGAGGGCTATTCATCACTCGGAGAACGATTTCGTAAGACAGTGTTTTCATCAAGCCACCAGAGCACATGCGGTTCGGCGGCGGCATTTGATGCGCTAACTGCATTGGCTCGACAAAGGGATGTTCGTATGTTTGCTAGAATCTCCGATAAGAGCGGTAGTTTGGCAATCGTCCCCTTAGGCCTGCTGGCAATGCTTAAAGAGGAGGATCAGTATTTATTTCTCCATGATATTCGTCTTTTTCAACCAATTGAGCGCGAAACTCTTTCAAATACTGAATGTGTTAGCAACTGGACATTTGTACTGCCCGCCGAACTGGAGGGTCTAGCGGACCCCACAGTGTTGGCGCTCCCTCCATCTCTGACCAACGATGATCGCGTAGTTCGCACAATGGATAAGTTCATCAGTCGTTTCATCGATTTAGATGACAGTGACAGCCCAACCGGACTGTTATTGCTGGCACATCACCAAGACGGCGTCCTTCGATTTTCTGGTTCAGCAGACATTGTAGGCTTCAACGATTTCAAGAGAGAACTAGGGCAAGGGAGTATCGCAGTATTGAGCGCTTGCAAGACTTTGAGCCTTGGCGGGAGCACCAAGTTCGTCACCCAGCTTAATGACAAAGGTGTGGATGCTTTCGTTGCAGCTTCTTTCGAGGTACCGCTTAGATTTGGAGTTAAGTTTGCTTTCAACTTCGCGGATCTCATCGCCAGCAATGGTAGTCAGCAGTTGAGCTTGGAAGACGCTTTTGAAAGAACGCTATCAACCACAGTCAACGATTTGAAACCAATTCTAGGGGATCGTGCGCGTGGAATGAGCCTCGAACTGGTTCTCGCTGGCAATCCTCGATTGAAGATCTGCACTTCAGGTGCACAATTTCACCAATAAGTCTGGGTTCCCGCAATCGACAAGGCCTCCTTAAATGCACGATTTCGAGTCGGCTGTTCGGCGGGTAGCATGGCGGCATTTAGTTTGGACGGAGAGAACTTTATCCTCGGCGGGAAGAAATACATTGACCTTTGAGGCATGCGACTGGTTGCCGGACACGAACTAGGCCCAAAGTTGAGCGCGCGCCATTTTCGGCGCAACCTCTATAGAGATGCTCCGAGTTTGATGCGTTTCGGATTTGCATCGAGATTCGGCAAGTCTTTTTGGGTGGGCCGCAAGTCTAGGCCAGTGGAACGGAAGGTTAGTAAACTACACTTTTCTAACGCGGGGGATTAGAGACGTAAGAACCAATGTTTATGAGGGTCCGAAGAAGCGGAGTTTGAGAAGGTTTTCTAACGCCATCACCCTCATGTAAGATTCGGTAAAAACGAGATGACTCGCGCTGAACCGAGTTGACCTGGGGGTGCAGAAGCGATCTTACAGACGCGACGAAAAACCCGTCAAACAATTGGGGGGTTGGTGTAAGGCGACGGCAAAAGTGACCCCCCTGCTTGTATTGGCGCAGTTTGAAACTGCACCAATAGCGGTCTCCTAATGGAGGTGACACGAATCGCGTCACGTAGCAGATCCTGAATCATCGTGGACCTCTGCTTTTTTTATTTCAACATCGTGATCTGCATCGCTAACGAGCGCTGCGATGTCGTTATCGCTAAGGTGAGCTTTATCTAGGTCCGGGAGGTCCATTTTTACGAGGAGGGATCCCTCGACATCGATAGCGAAGTCTTCTTCCGCATCGAGGTAGTGCTCGTTGAGTTCACCGACACTGATTCGATCAGCCTTCCACTCAGGGAGTGTATAGAAATTACCTTTGGCGATGGCATAGCTAACAGAGCATTCAATCGAAGTCGTAAAGGGGATTCCGAATTCCCCTCCGCCGTAGTAGTCAATCGCTTCAAAGTCAAACTTGAGATTCTTCGGCTCACCGACAGTCAAGATCATCCCCTCGTTGTTGTCATCCAAAATATCCCGGCCTCGCACTTTTCTTGATGAAAGTGCATTGATGATGTCCACTTCGACCATATGTGCGAGGGATTCATCCTTCCGAATCTGTTTCGAGATTCGGTCGATATTAGCTGTAATCGCCTGATCCAGTTGGCGAATTGCTGTTTGGCACACCGGCGACTCAATGAATTCTTCGAGAGTGCTGTAAGAAATGAGACCTGGCTTACTTTTCACGGCCTGAAGAAGGGCTCCGTCATTTGCAACGATGTGCACTTCTCTGGTTCGTTCGGAAATATCACAAATCGCCTGCCAAATGAAACTATCTGGTATGTCTGATCTGTTCTTCCGAGTCTTGAACGGAGGGTTGCCCTCGAAGTAGTCATTGATTACTTGCTGGGTGTGCTCGCTTTTTATACGCTGACCTTTTGCGTTGCTCTCGCTCATCCACTTCGCGAATTCTTCTCCTACCTCAGCAGTGATTTTCGGGCAAACCTCCTCGGCCCCTCTAACTACTTTCGTCGCATAACGAGTAAGCTCTTTACGACGCGTCCGCCGTAAAAGAGAGTTTGCAGATGATCTTATGGCGTCGAGGTCCTTTGCAATGAGATCCTCCTGCTGACTGAGGAATTCTCTTTTGACGAATTCAGGAATATGCAGCTGAACTTTGTTCTGCCAACAGAGACGCTTTAGTGCTCGAAAAGCGGATTTCTCCCGTTTTGGGTCCTGGCGAAAAATCGAGGTGTCGAGCACAACTTCAATCATGGAGTATGCCTGCTAAAAGTACTGTGGTTCATGCAGTGGTTTCGGGAGTAGGCGGAGGCTCAGCGCGACGAGCGCTTCGAATCATGCTGTCACCATCCTCAGACTTCTGAAACCGCCGCCAAGCGCGCACTTCGTAATCCTTCGCCAGGTACGGACTCAGCTGCGAAAAACAATCCTCCCTAACTAACACAGCGTACCCCTCCCGATATATTGAGCTGTCAGTCTCCCGAGAGGCGATCCCCCCATCTCTCCAATACAACGTGCAAGCAACGGGTTCACCCTTCCCATTTTCATACGTTAGGGCATCATTCGGATCAGATTTCCATCCCAATTTAGCAGCAACAATTGGACACATCATGAGCTCGTTCATATCAATTGACCCAGCCATAATTGGTTCAGGGTGGGCAACGGCGCCCGAACTCGCCGCACGATATGCCAGCTCAACCCGATCTGTGACAACTAATTTGGGAATGTGTTGAATATGCTCGAACAGAGTTGACGATTCAACATCGAAACCGGGACCAAAGTACTGCTCAACTAGCCAGCTCTCAGTGCGGAAACTTCGTTCGTGTATCGATGTGGCTGCTAAAACAGAAAATCCTTCAACCTCGGGTCGCATGAGATCATGATCGACAGCATTGACCCAATTGCGATCATCGCGAGCCGCAAATACCTCAGGCAGACTGACCGACTGAATGCCTATGGGCCTTTTCACCGGTGGGCTGGTGGGAACGATCGGTGAGAACGCGCCGGATCGGATCGCGATAAGGGGAACAACCATAAGATTTATCGAATCTGCACCCACAAGTTCTCCCAGAACCCCACGCATGGCCTGAAACGCGGCTGAATTGAGTAACTTTTTGTAGGGAGTGTGTAAGGAAAGTCGGCGGAGCCTTGACATTTGAGCCTTGACGGCGTCAGGGCCAAATGCCTTTGTTCCTCCGTTTTGGCCCATCAACTGCGCTGCACGTTGACGCAAATTAGAAATCTCAAAACCGCTGGCAATACTAGTGATTCGCAGCGGGTTTTCCAAAACCCACGTCCATGAGGGGACATCTTCCGCATACAAGCCGCTCGATGTCAAAGACAACCCAGAAGGTGGCTCGAATTCGTCTAAGGACGGGTTCTTCGGCAATGTGATCGTATACGCCAGTGGCAATTCCTCTTGCTTCTCTGGCACAACGAGATTCAACACTTTCGCAATCCTCACGCCTGTATGCCGGATTGCAAAATCGTCACTCATCGACAGTGACGGTACAAGTTGCTCGAAGCAGGTATTCAAGCTGCCCAAAGAACGACATTCCCATGCGATTTGGGCAGCTTCCAACGCAAAAAAATGTCCGCGTTCCCACAATCGTGGAAGAAGGGCTGCAATGACAGATGCCCCCTTCTCGTACTGCGCAATTTCAACGGCAGCCGTTCGTCCCATCTGGGTCACTGGAATCGATGTCGTTTCGACCGAACGAAAAAGAACATCCGCGATGACGTATTCTGCTCCGGGTGGAATATCTTGTCGCACAACAAATTCCTTTCCGTGCTTGTATTCGCGGAATTGAGTGAGATGGCTTGCCAACTGTTCCCATGCTTCCTTCCAAGTAATTGTGGGGGATATCAATGCAAAAACAGTGCCCAGTTCCGGCAAGATGTAGTCGTAGGATTCACGTCCGCTAGCTAAGTCGTCGACCAATACGTCAAACGCCTCCGAGGGTGCGTTCTCATCGCCCAATTCCCGGCGCAAACGGAAGTATCGTTGTTTTGCGTCGCCTCGCCAAGCACCTCCCCATGATCCGCGCTCGTCGGCGAGCCGTCCCAATGTCCGAAGCTGTTGTTCGGCATCACCCCGTTTTCCGTTTGCGATCGCCATTTGGGCCATAGCCTCAATAATTTGTTCATCTGTATTCAGAACATCTTCCTTATCGAATAGAGCTTTCACCGAATCGTAGTCGGCTCGTTGTGCGACTTTCAAAAACGCGGAGCGCGCACCATAGGAATTCGATCCACCACGAACATTGTCAAGCATCGCGGCGATCTCATCCAGGCTTCGGAGAAGAAAGAAGGGATCTTCGGGGCTATTCCCAGATTTTGGGGCCGGAAGCTCGCTGCGCCATCGATTGAGCGCGTGGAGACCATAGTTTAAGCCACGATTCGCTGCTGCTGCGATGACGCCCTCTAAGGCAAGAATTCTTCCCTCCACGGGAGCATCTGTCTCAAGTACGTCTACGATCTTCCGGACCACAGCTTGCAATTGATGTAAGGGTGCGCAGCCGATAAGATTCGACAGCATCTCTACATCCACACTAGGATCGAAAGGGATACCTAACCGTCCTGTCACTACCACAGATACGTCAGCGAGTAGTGGCTCTGCTTTTGTCACACCCAGAGCAAGCGATTGAACTGTGTTGGGCCAAGTCGAAAGGTTATATTCTTCGGCCAGATCAGCCACCCCCGCAGCCGTCATTGAATCGGTTCTAGCAGCTTCCTCCAAGACAGTGCTAATAACGCGTCGCGCAGCTCCATCGCCCTCCGTATCTGCCAACCCAGTCAACAATCGGGCAAAGAAACTGATGCGGGCTCGGCGTCCTGCTGGGTCTTCCTCGTTTGCACGGACGAGAAAGTCTTCCCAAAGAAGATATTGTGGGTCTTTTTTCGCGGGCATGGAGCAGCCTAAGCCTTCTTCGTGAATTCCCTGCAGAGCAGTACGCGCCGCATCCGCCATACCAAGGAATGCTAGAGCTTGGCCTGTCAGAGCCGCCTCACTGAATTCGCTAGCGGGAGTTTGCTGCCCTCCAGGTGTGTAGGCGATACGCTTCACTGCAGATGCTGCATCACGATCATGCCGGAAAACTGCTTTTGCGTAGACCCTGCGGACTGACGGACGACCGAGTCTCCCAGGATCGTTCGCCAGACGTGCATCCATCGCTTCTGAGAAACGTTGAAGCATATCTTTTCCCAGAAGGCTGGCAGTATCAACCATTGCAGCGATTGCTTCATCCATGACTCTGTCGATACTCCAGCGATCAAAGTCGTATCGATCTTTCCCCTCACCGCGCTGCAAGAAGTCAAGAAAACCTTCGAACTCGGGCATAGAGCCCGTCCCATACGCCCGCTTTGAGAGACTCTCGCCCAGAATCTTCCCGAGCCATTCCAATCTCGTCTGATAGATGGTTAGGAGGTCAGATTTAGGTTTCTTGCCTGCATGTGATGAAAGTCCCAATCTGCTCTTGAGCGACGCGTGGAGAATTACTTGGCGGGATCGACGCCGGAGGTCTTCATCACTAGAGTTCAACTGGCCCGGATCGAGAGTAGGAGCATCCACACCATCGATGAAGGCTAACGCTTCATCCGAATGGCCCATAGTTATAGCTACACGCGAGAGCTCACGTCGGAGCACCGGGCTAAGATCGTTCATTTTCTCAAGACAGGCCTGTAAACGCTCCAAGGTGAGAGTGTCATTTTCTGCTTCGTACGCGGACATTGCTCCGAAATAGAAAACGGCGCTCTCGTCAGACTTTTGTATTTCCAATAATGAAACAAGATTGGTTAGGCCGAATTCGGGATTTCGCTTCAAATGTCCTCGTGCGGCGAGGATCTTAAGCGTTTCCTTGTATGTCTCAAAGTCGGCTTCAGTTGCGAATCGATTCCGGGGTGCACGTAACCGGTTCAAGGATGCGAGTACTTGTTTTGGCTCACGGAAGGCTAGCGCCTGTTCAGCCCATTGCTCTAGACCATCCCTCTCGATCTGGAATTGAATCTCCTCCGATCCGAGGAGTTTATCTATAGGTTCGAGAGCTTCGAATTCTTCGCGAGCTTCTTCTAGTTCGCCACTGGCGAGGAGCGCTTCTACAAGTTCGAATCCCTTGCCGGCCGTAAGGTTCTGATATTCGCGGCCCGCAGGATGCCCTTCGCGGCTTGAAAATCTCCCAAATAAATGAACGCGTCAAAGACATCATCTCCAAGAGCTACAATTCTCATACTGAGCTCATGGCTCGCTAAAATGAGATCAAGAAGCAGGTGTGGATTTCGCAAAAACTTGGCAGCCTGAAAACTCAAGGAAATATCTTCTTGAATCTCCTCCGGATTGCGGCCTTCCACGAACTGTTTTCGAAACCGATCGGGAGTAGCCAGTGCAGCAATCTTTTCGTGCTGCGTTGCGCGTGCCCGATAACGGAGCTCCATCCACCGTTGTCCATCCCGGTCGTCTGCCTTAAGAGCCATTTCCGCTAGGTCAACATACCGTTGGCGGACCTGTTCTTGATCGGGCAAGCCGTACCTAACGGATGTTTGCTCTCTTAAAAAAAGACGAAAGCTATTGTGGAATAAAGCCCAGTTGTTCTCACGATCAACGCGGAGTAGGTGACGAGCAGCCTGCCACACAGCATTCGTCGCGTTGGGGCCAATCACGGGGTCGAGAGTCGCAGGGCTGATCGAACCCTCCGCCAATGCAAGATAAGCCATTCCGCGTTCTGCGTCGGGGCTACCATTCAGATCGTGCCAAGCACGTTTGTAAAAAACATCGACATCACCGCCGTATGCGGGCCCGTTTGTTAGCCATCTTTTCCGTTCTTCTCGAGTTGCAGCGTTTAGCAATCCGCGGATGATGTACCGGGTTGAGAGGGGGTGGCCTTCGGTGCGGTTGAAGATTTCGTGTCGATCGACATCTGGGGGAACACCCGCTATTTCGGCCAATCGACTGACAGCTTCATGACTAAGAGCTGCGACCGGGATGTGTCGCCCATTTTCACTCGCCTGATCGGAGACAGCGGGAGGAATGTCCTCAAGATTCAAGCGTTGCGTTCCAAGCACAAAGAGCACGCCTGGCGGCACAGCGTCCGGTAGCGGAAGTTCGCGCAAGAAAGAGTATTGCGGTTTTTCTTCGCGCGATACGTGGTCCAAACCATCGACCACTAAGACTGTTTTAATCGCTTCAGTTCGAAATCTTTCACTCGCTTCACTAAGCAACACTTCGAGCTGTGCCCTCAATTCAGGAAGCTCGGAACCGGGAACAATGTTCGTGCCCAAACGCTGCTGCTTTAGTTGCTTAACCAAATCGTGCAAGAAATCAAACGCTTCGCCACGTCCAAGCCCCTGGCCTCTTCCGGGGACGAATGCCAGGTACCGTACAATGTGCGCACGCGGAGTTGGAAGCAGGCCTGCCGCCAAAAGTGTTGATTTTCCGCTTCCGGGCGGACCAACTAGGCTAATGTACCCGGATGTTGTTACGGCAAGCGTCTTTGAGAGTCTCGCCTGGGTTTTCTCATTTGATTCATAAAGAGCATCAATGGGAAAAACGTGACTATGCCGCAAACCAAAAGGATCTTTCCATTGCAGCTGATCTAGAAGTTCCGATACTGGCCAGCGGTCTCGATCTGTTGCGTCTGCAACGAGCCTAGGCAAGAGAGCTGCGATTTGAGCGATTCGTTTTTTGTCACCGGCTGTGGGGTTGTCGATTCCGACCGCTAGACCCTGGCCACCGGTCTTAAATTGCATATTGCGCCACATAAGCTCGAAGTCGGCGTCATTAAGGCCGCTACGCTGCTGGATCGCATTTATGAATGATCCATAAAGTGAATTGCGCCATTCCACAATTCCCCATGAGCGACGATGAGCTTCGTGAGCTCTCAAATACGCTGCAGATGTTAGGTCAGACCGACCGAGTTGATCATTTGTTCGTGGGTAATCATCGCAAACGTACACGGTCTCGATATTGGCACTTGTAGAATCCTTCGCAATTCGGCGACGTGCCTCGATCATTCGACCAAGCAGGTTGTCGGCTCCGAGCAGCAAAGTCTCTAAGCTGAAGGGTTTGGGGTCGCGTGAGCTCTTGACTTGATAGGCGACGATCCGGTCGCTCAGTCCGAGAACAATATCATCAAACGATCCGGCGCGCCGGTCCGCCACACCAAACCACAGCAATCGACCGGCTGCCAATTCCTCATAAATGACTTTCGCGCCCAATGCGTATTGAAGCACGTACCCGCGCTGGGCCCGACGCTCTCCTTCGCCAGATGGGATCTGCATGCATACTCCAAGACACAGGCCGAGTTCCACTCAAGTCGTGGACCTTGGTTTAGCTGAAGTCAGCCAAGAAGACATTCTCCTCTATTGGGTGGTTGGTTTAGGATAATTATTAGGTTTCTCGCGCATCCGCAGGGATGCCTACCAGTTGTCCAAGCTCCAGCCAAAGCCGTTGATGCGGACGGTAGCCTTGCCGAATCTTTCTCGCGTACCAGCGAGACACGCCGATCTGTGAGGCAATGGCTGAGGTCGAAACATGGGTAAGCAGTGGTTGAATCTTCTGGGAATAGAATTCAGGAGTTAACCAGGATGGTTGGCTGGACGCTTTCCATAGTGAACGCGCCTGGGCGTGCTGCCGCTGGCTTTCTGCTTCTTTGGCAAGTGCCTCTGGACTGTGCCCCAGTAATTCTGCCGATCCGCGCAGCTTCAACTAGACGTTTCGTCGCGCCCTCCACTGCGCACTTCCCGCAATCGCGTCTGCCTGAATCTGCCGCACATAAAATCCCTTCGGAAGAATCTCCTTGTTCTCCTCCATCATAGCCTCTTGACAACTCTTTAGGGCAGGCGCAGAATTATGCATCGATAGCGAATAAAAGGCGAATACACAAAACCCCGCTATGTTGCCGGCCCTCACACTCCGCGCCCAGATTGAAGCTCGCATCCCATCCGCATTCGTAATGTACAAACGCCCGGAACGGCTAACGATCCTGAGTGGCATTCCCCAAGTAGATGTAGCGGGTGGGATTCCAATGCATGCGCTCACCGAAATATGCGGTCCTGGAAAAACGTCGGTATTGGTTTCTCTATTGGCCCATGCTTCACGCGAACATTACTGCGCTTTAGTCGATGCAAAGGACGCTTTTGACCCTGTCACCGCGGAAGCAGCGGGAGTGGACCTGTCGCGGATGCTTTGGGTACGGTGCGGAAAGACAAAGCAAAAGCTACGACCGCTTGAGCAGGCTTTCAAGGCTACGGACATGCTTCTGCAAAGCGGCGGATTCGGTCTCATCGTCGTTGATCTCAGTGACTTGGCGGAGAAGATTGTCCGTAATGTCCCGATAAGCTCCTGGTTCCGTTTTAGCCGTGTAGTTGAGAGTCAACGCACAGCGCTTGTCTTCCTCGTACGCCAGCCTCATGCGACCAGTTGCGCGGGATTGGTTCTGAAACTCACTTCTGCTCCTACGACGTTCTCTGGGAAATTGCTGACGAACGTAACCCTGAGTGCTGATGTAATCCGCACCCGTGAGAAGAAGGGCGTTCAGTCCGCAACCCCAGACTTTTCTATCAAAGCACAATGGGCCTGAATCATGTTCGCGTGTTTATATGTTCCTGATTTTCCGGTGCAGGCTGCATTGCTCCTGGAGCCAAAAGATGCACAGGAATGCCTAAGACGATCTCCAATAACCATTCTTGACGGCCCATCTAGCTTGCTCCGCGTGGTTGCCCTCAATGAACCGGCGCGGAGCTTGGGTATTAAAGTCGGCATGACAAAGCTGCAAGTTGAGCCCTGCGCTGGGGTGTTGCTACGAAAACGGTCTGCCGATCACGAAGACGCTGCTCATGCTGCACTACTGGATTGCGCTGCTGCTTTCTCTCCACTAGTTGAGTCCACATGCCTAGGAACAGTGATCCTCGATCTATCAGGTACAGGAAAATTGTTCGGATCGCCAGAAAATATCGCCTGCAAAATCAAGGTGCGCGCCAGACAAATCGGTTTGCATCTGCGAATCGCGATTGCAGCCAATCCAGATACAGCGATGTACGCGGCACATGGGTTTGCGGGCATTACGATCATTCCAACCGGCGATGAAGCCAAACTATTAGCGTCATTGCATGTCGGCATACTGCCTATGACGCCGGAGCTTTTGGAAGTTCTCGATGGCTGGGGAATTCATACCTTTAAATCCCTTACCGCTTTACCTCCCATTGCGCTCGTAGAGCGATTGGGCCAGCGCGGCCTCACACTGCAAAAACTCGCACAAGGGCAAATCAACCGCCCCCTGTTGCCCATAGAACCTACGCCACATTTTGTCGAAAGCTACGAGTTCGACGACCCAGTAGAAACACTGGAGTCACTAGCGTTCGTCTTAAATCGCGTGCTCCAACAGATTTGCGACCGTTTGGTTTCGCAGTCCCTTGCGACCAACGAATTGCGACTGACACTGGACCTCGAAGTCAGACAACTTCAGGACAGAGGGGATGGAGAACAATACAAACATGATTGGAAGTTGCCGGTTCCTACGCAAGACCGAACAATGCTTTTCACGCTTCTACGGCTTGATCTTGAAAAAAACACCTTCTCCGCACCCATCAGGAAGCTGACCATAGAGGCAGTTCCAGTAAAACCGCGAATGGCCCAGAGCAACCTCTTTGCTCCGCCGTCGCCCGAAGCTGAGAAGTTAGAGATCACGTTGGCTCGGATTCGTGGAGTGGTTGGCAACGTGGACGAAGCGGGCATCGGTTGCGTAGGTTCTGCTGTGGTTCTAGATACACACAAGCCCATTGCGTTTACGGTTCATGCTTTTTCAAATGCCGCAGACAGGCCGAGATCATTAGCTGTTATTCCGACTATTGCTTTGAGAGTCTTCCGTCCCGCGTTAGAGACATCCGTAGAGTTAACGGAAAAGACGCCGCATTTCGTTCGATTGTGGAAGAGGCATCGCCGGGTGCTTGCCGCTTCCGGCCCGTGGTGCAGTTCCGGGAGTTGGTGGAATGAGACTACGGCTTGGGCACGGGAAGAATGGGATATTGCTCTCAAGACTCTTGAAGGAGTCGGCTACTACCGAATTTACCTGGATCAAATCAAGAACAAGTGGTTCGTCGAAGGGATCTTCGATTAGTAATCATGCAATACATCGAGCTGCACACCCGTTCTGCCTTCACCTTTCTTGAAGGTGCTTCTCTGCCAGAAACTCTCATTCGTGTCTGTGGCGAGCGGAATATGTCCGCAATGGCGCTATTAGATAGAGATGGGGTGTACGGCGCTCCCCGCTTTCACATGGCCGCAAAGCAACATGGGCTCAAAGCACACATCGGGGCAGAAATCAGCCTTATAGAAAACGGCAACCTCCCCGTACTCGTTGAGTCTCGCAACGGCTATCAGAATTTGTGCCGCCTGATTACAACTGCCAAGCTACGAACGAAGAAAAAGACCATTGCCACGTCAACACTTGAGGAAATGCGGAATGCTGCTGCTGGATTGATCTGTTTGACCGGAGATGAAAACGGTCCATTGGCTAGCGCTCTACAACAAGGCGGTACATCGGAAGGTCGAGTACTCTTATGCAAACTGGTCTCGATCTTTGGCCAAGAGAACGTTTATGTCGAATTGCAACGGCACTCCAACCGTGTGCAGGAGTCTCGGAACCAAGCCGCCATTTCTTTGGCGAAAGAACTACGGTTGCCTTTGCTGGCAACGAATGGTGTCTGTTATGCCACACCCGCAGATCACGAAATCTCCGACGTATTCACCTGCATTAAGAACAAGCGCAAACTCGACACAGCAGGCCGTCTTCTTTCCCACAACTCGCAGCGTTACGTCCGTGACGCCGCGGAGATGGAATCCCTATTTGCTGACTTGCCGGACGCTATTGCTAACACGGTTGAACTTTCTGGGAGATTGGACTTCACGCTTAGCAAGCTGGGATATGAGTTCCCGCGTTATCCCGTGCCGGACGGCGAGACCATTGACTCCTTCTTGCGAAAGCGGACCTGGGAAGGTGCGCGTTGTCGGTATCGGCCTGTGAGCGCACGCGTGCGGGCGCAATTGGAAAAAGAACTAGCGCTGATCGAAAAGCTCAAACTGGCCGGATACTTCCTGATCGTATGGGACTTGATTTGTTTTTGTGAGCAGAATGGGATTTTAGTCCAAGGACGTGGATCAGCGGCGAATAGCGCTGTTTGCTATTCGCTTGGAATTACTGCCATAGACCCGATTGGCATGGATTTGCTGTTCGAGAGGTTCCTGTCGGAGGAACGGGGAGAATGGCCGGACATTGACCTTGATCTGCCGAGCGGAGATCAGCGCGAACTGGTGATCCAGCACGTCTACGAACGATATGGTAAGCGCGGTGCCGCCATGACTGCCAATGTTTGCACCTATCGTGGACGTTCGGCGGCACGCGAAATGGGAAAGGTGCTTGGCTTCGATGAAGATACCCTATCCCGTTTATCGGCGATTGTAGGAACGTGGGAATGGCGAGACCCGAACGACACGATGGAAAGGCAATTCACAAATTCCGGCCTCGATATTCGTCATCCCCAGATAGCTGTGTACCTCGATCTTTGCAGACGAGTGCAGGACTTACCTCGTCATCTCAGCCAGCACTCGGGCGGCATGGTGATCTGCCAGGGTCAACTTGATTCGGTAGTACCGCTGGAGCCGGCAACTATGCCAGGACGAGTGGTTGTGCAGTGGGATAAAGATGATTGCGCCGATCTCGGACTCATCAAGGTGGATTTGCTTGGCCTCGGGATGATGGCGGTCCTAAAAGACAGCATCGGACTGATCCGCGACCACTACGAAGAAGACGTTGATCTCGCGCATCTGCCCCAAGATTGCCCTGACGTATACGACACGATCCGCAAAGCAGACACCATTGGAATGTTTCAAATCGAGAGTTGTGCTCAGATGGCATCTCTTCCACGCAACAATCCCACACGATTCTACGATCTAGTCACTCAGGTCGCACTGATTCGACCTGGCCCAATCACGGGCGAGATGACAAGCCCATATTTGAAGAGACGGCAAGGCAAGGAACCAATCACGTATCCACACGAATCCTTGATTCCGGTTCTAAAGCGAACGCTGGGTGTACCACTGTTTCAAGAACAACTTTTGAAACTCGCAATGGTCTCGGCGAATTTCACCGGAGGAGAAGCCGAGGAACTCCGCCGTGCCTTGGGTAGTAGGCGCTCCCGCCAGCGTATGCAAGAAATCGAGATTAAACTCCGTGCCGGCATGAAAGCGAATGGCTTTCCAGAAAAGACTCAGGATCAGATCGTTCGTTTCATCAGCTCATTTGCGCTATACGGCTTCCCAGAATCCCACGCGGCCAGTTTTGCCTTGATTGCATATGCCAGCGCGTTCTTGAAGGTTCGCTATCTCGCAGCGTTCACTGCCGCGTTGCTCAATAACTGGCCGATGGGCTTCTACCATCCGGCGACTCTCGTGAAGGATGCCCAGAGGCACGGCCTGCGCGTAAGGCCGGTGGACGTGGCTTGCTCTCACTGGAATTGCACACTAGAACTTGGCGAAGAAGGCAAGCTCGCGCTTCGCTTGGGCTTCCGTTATGTGCGAGGGATGCAACAGTCGGCAACTTATACTCTGGTGAGCCAGCGCGAGTGCGCTCCTTTCTTCTCCGTTGAAGACTTGGCGGATCGCGTACCTCTTAGTCGAGACAACTTGGCTATGCTGGCAAGAATTGGTGCGCTGAACAATCTGCGTACAGATGCGAAATTGCATCGCCGTGATGCGTTGTGGCAAGTCGAATGGGCTGTCAGAAAAGCAGGGCCACTCCTTGAAGGTATTGCCGAGCTTAATTCTGCGTCGCCTTTGCGTCGGATGAATGTAGAAGAAAGATTGGTAGCCGATTACCACGGAACTGGATTGACCACAGGGCACCACCCGATGGCGTATCGCAGAGAGGTTCTGCGGAAGCGAGGCGTCAAGTCTGCGTCTGAGTTGAGAAACATCTCACACGGAAAGGAGGCTACCGTTGCCGGGTGTGTCATTACTAGGCAGAGGCCGGGAACCGCGAAGGGGATCATCTTTATGACACTGGAAGATGAAACCGGAACCTCGCGAGTGATTATCAGCCCGGACTTCTATAACAAGAACCGCATGGCGGTCCTGCATGAGCGGTTCATTCTTGTCTCAGGTGTGGTGCAGAATCAGGATAATATCGTGCATCTCAAAGCGCGTAGCATACAGCCGCTCACAATCAGTGATGCCGTAACACCCTCACATGACTTTCATTGATTTCCATGATCAGAAGGGCAACCTGAGATTTGGTCAAAGCAAGCAGACGTGCATACCACTCTTCTCTTCCCGATCCTAAGGTCGCAGTCTCTACAACTAGTAGGCACACCAAGACTGGTGGCGAAGGCTCTTTAAAGCACTGAAAAATGAAATAACTACTTGTATATCAATGCACTACATCGGAATTGCGTGTGGTTTGCTTAAAACACTCATTCTTGACGTAAAATCACCCCCAGTGACCCCAAACCCCATTCGACCATCACGGGCCTCCCTAGGGCCAACGGAATGCAAGGAAACACCGAATCCTGGACCAGACAAACTACAATTTCCATCCCATAACCACTAACTCCTTGAAACTAAGCATTTTAGCCTATCGCCTTCAGGCCGAAGAATGTACAATTCTCCGGCTTCAAGATTGTCAATCAAGCGGAGAAATGCCCATGTTCCGATGGCCGATCAAGAAGAAACTAGCCCGAGGGAGAAGGCCTGGAGTTGGAGGAAAACCAGTCCAAGTCGCGAAGTCAGTCGTGGACAATTGGATCAAGGAAGCCAAGGCACAGGGCATTCGGTCAGTCATCGTCCTGCTTGATCAACGCCAGCTAAGACTCTACGAAGAACTTCGAGTGGATCTGATTTCCTACTACAAATTAAAAGGACTGAGAGTTGCGCACATCAAAGCTCCCAACATGCGGCGGCCTCCGCTGTCCGACCAGCACCTGAAAGACGTGTGGATCGCTTACAAACGTCTGGAAAAGCCAGTTCTGGTTCATTGCAGCGCAGGGATTGGCCGGACTGGAGTCGCGGCGCGTTACATCAAGAAACAGGTTGGCAGCTAGAGTTCCTTAACCAGGTCGCGCACGCGGAGATGGAGGGCGTTAGCGATGCGGCAAAGTCTGAGAATTGAAACGTTGCGAATACCGCGCTCGATACCAGAAACATATGTCCAGTGAAGATCGGCTGCCTCGGCTAATTGCTCTTGAGTGAGACCCAGAGCCAGGCGTTTTCGTCTGATTGCCAGGCCTAGAGTCTTCCGCGGGTCGACTGGATTGGCAGCCACTCACCAATACTTTTCGCTTGGTGAGCAGTAGTACATAGAATATAGTCTATGTCGCTATTTTCCTCCTCCGACGAATTCCCTATATCAACAACGAGGTACGACCCCGATGGATTCTGTTCTCCTGGTGATCGTGGTAGTTGCTTTTTTCGCCTTCATTCTGAAAAGGATTGTTTCGGCGCCAAAAGGCTTCGTTCATGGGCTGAGAACCGGACTGGCTGGCGATTCCTTCCCCGTGCCTGTGGGCAGGTACCTCACAGGATTGCCCAGAGTGGCAGATCAGACGCCGGATGTTGAATGCACGGTTGATGGCAATGACTTTGTCTTTCAGACGACGAGAGGAACACGGCTGGGTCGGATTCCGAGGGACTCGGTTAACCAAATAGTTGCGGAGGACAAGTCGAGAATCCGCGAACGGATAACAGTTCCCCGGGTCTTGGCGCTAGGCATTTTTTCTCTCGGCGTCAAGAAAGGAAGCAAAATACAGGAATGGTGCATGGTTATTGACTGGGACGATGAGTCCGGGGTCAAAGAAAATACCGTCTTCGAGTTCTCAGGTACATTTTGCGAAGTACTGGTGAACAAAGCCGCGAATTTGTTACGAGCAAACGTCAAACCGAGAACGACCCGGCTCAGATCGGACGAGCGGAAATGTCCAGTCTGTGCAGAAACAATAAAGGCACAGGCAACAAAATGTCGCTATTGTGGGACTGTCCAGACACCGTAGTTGTCCAAGAACCTATGGAGGATTGTGAATGTCTTATTCTCTCTACAGTAGGAACGGATGGATAGAACATCTCGGAAATGCCAGTGGGTATTGGCTAATCATCGAAGTGGTGGAAGCCTCTCGTAAAAAGGGGCCACTCTATGATTTTATTCAAAAAGGTGAAACAACAGATGTCAAAGCAGTACTCAAAGACATCGATAATTTGTTGCTGCGCACATCAGGTTTGGCAAAGGCAAGGTTAAAGCTCCTAAGAAATAGCCTATCGAAGTGCAAGCAAATCGCAATCGTCTCAGACTGACAGAGAAACCCATGGAACATCGTTGACACGCGCAACGACACCACGCACTGCGTAGTGAAAGTACCAGGACAAGGGGCTAAATACTATCAACACGAAAAAACACCGCACTTCGCTAGTTTGAATTGGATGAGCAAGAGAAAAGAGTTCACGAAGTAGACAGTGGTAAGAGTAAAAGTGAGAAGTAGAAGTTGAGAGGTGACAGGTAGAGTGAAGGGTAGAGTTTCGATTTCGCCAAAGTCCCGACCCGAGGATTCCGACCGGTTTGGTTAAAGGCAGCGAGTAGAAACGTTCGCCCCTTGCGATGTTTTTTCGTGTTGATATTTGAAGAAACTGGACAGCCTCGGGAATTCGGTTGCGGATCTGGGGATAACTGGGCTTACTTTACGAACCAGTAAAAAACACCGTAGCAAGCGCCAATTAGGAGAATAAGCAGCGCAAATGCTTGGAGGAATACGAGCCAGCGGCGCGGGCGGGCTTTGACGTAGGCGTGGTCATAGGTATGACGACGTTTGAGATTTTCTTCCAACTCTGCGCGTTTCGGGTCGAATTTCTTGATGTCTTCGTCGGTGGCAGAGATGATTAAGGAATTGAACCGAGCGATATCCGCCTTCGATTTCTCGATGTCGAGGAGGTCTTTGCGTATGCCGATCACGTCGCGGAAGTGAGATGAGAGCTTGAAGAGGCCGAATAGGATGGCAGCGAGGGAAATAAGGATCAGCCCCGCGATGTGAAGTGCGGTCACGGCGACGGAATGGTATCACGAAGAGTGAAGTGAACCATACAGTAGTTCTTAGTAGAACTACACAGTAGTCTTCCTCTTTGGCCTGGACCGGAAGACTGGGAATTCGCCGTTATCGTAGTACTCCTCCTTGATGAATTTCTTTGCACGCCAGCGCGCCATGTGTACGCACTGATCGAGTCCTTCGGCTTTCTCTGCAGCTGAAAACACCATGGCCGCAGACATCACGCCGGCAATAAGCTTCTCCGCGTTTGCTCCTTTTTGCTTCTTGGGTGAAGTGCGTAAAACCACATCCTCGACATAGGAATTCAACTCCGCTACGTAGCTGGTTCGCAGGTACTTTAGAGAAAGCTTTTGCAACATTCTCTGGGATATGCGTTGGTGTAGATCAACAGTCTCGAATTCTTCTTCAAGATCACCTTGCAGTTTCGAAACCTTCTCAGCGATCGACCGGACGAGCAATGCTGTTACCGACATATCCGCGCTTAGATTGGGAGCATTCAAGTCCTTTTGGAAAGCTGCCAACCGCTTTCTAACGCTACCCATCAGTTTGGCTCTCGCTTTTCGATCTTTCCGGAACTTGTTCTTGTTCTTCATGCCGAAGACGGCTGTATACCTTCGGAGGTAGTCGTCGCTGATCTCAAACAGTACCTGAACGTGTGCTGGACGCAGTTTTGATGCAAGCGTAAGGCCAATATATTCCTTGATCTCGTGCTCGAAAATGGCGCGATCCAATCGGTTGGTTTCATTTTCTATGTATGTATCCACGCTTTTCCCAGCGCTTTTCGGCCAATCCATTTAAACCTCCGTGCGGTACCGAACCAGACACGATAGCGCGTAACGGATATTTCAGCAAAGTCCGGTTAAATGAAGACAAACGTGATTTGTTTGCAGACGGAGCTGTCGTACAAACGCAGAAGAGGGACATGGGAATGAACGGTGAGCAGCGAGGAATAGTCGTGCGGTTGGACCGCGTCCAAATCCTGTCGTGGGCACCGCGGGGGCGAAAACCGCCGAAGCTGGATGGATTCAAGCTAACCCGCGATTGCTTCGTTCGGTGTCAAACGACGACACCGACGTATGCCCGTCGTCGGCAGTACCAGAGCCTGACCAACGACGCAAAAGTCTTTTGGCAGTATGAACGTCAAAAGGGCTGGCTAAAGCCCTGGAAGATAACACTGGTCGGTGATGACGAGAGTGGGTTGTCCTACGCAGAAATCCAGAAGGTTCTGAAGCATTGCCGCTTCTTCCGTTTTCTGATCGTGGAGCTCGCGGTGGATTTTTGCCCGTCTGTCGGAATAAACAAAAGGTTCGTCCGTCAACACGGAACCTTTGGAAAGAGCCATCGTCGTGCAAAACGAAGATAACAATCGAGCCCTGTATTACGGTAGCCGCAAGACCGGTAAGCTGATCCGCTGCTACGAGAAAACGAATTTAGGCAAGTTTCGGGTTGAGATGGAGCTGCACTCAGGCCTTCTCCGCGATATTAAGACGCTCGATGACTTCATGTACTTGCCCGACGTTGTTTATCCCAACCATTTTCGATTTGTGAAGTTTGATTGGAGCCGACTCGACGAGTACCTGAACAACAAATTCGGCAATAAAGGCCGCCGACTCTTTGCCGGAGCCAGGTACCGGTCACCTTCATTGCAGAGGGTGCGGCGATATCTCAACCGCAACGGTGTCGTCAATGTCCACCGGTTTTTCGTTCCCCTGGCAATCAACAAGAAAGCGCAACGTGCGCTGGACCGGTGGGCTTCTCAATTCAAGAAGGAATCGGCATGAGTGAGCATAAGGTAACGAGAGCCGAACGGAGGCGCGCTGAAAGAGAAGCGCGAAAGCTATTGGAGTCCACGCACTTTTTCAATGAGTTCCTGCGTGCGATGAAAAAGACAGGCCTTGTCGCAGAAGAACGGAACGCACTCGTGATCCTTATTGTGGTCGTCTCACGGGTGCTGTCCCGCCCTCTTAATGTCTTCGTCAAAGGACACAGCTCAGCGGGAAAGAACTGGCTTGTCACGCGCGTGCTCCGTTTGCTGCCTAAGAGCGCCGTCGCCGAAATCACCAGCGCTTCTGACAAGGCATGGAATTATTCCGGGTCAGACTTCCGGCACCGCGTCATTTATGTCCAAGAGCAAAACGAAGCGGCGGGAACAATTGATCCGATTCGGCTCCTTATCAGCGAAGGAAAGTTAGTCCGAATTGTTCCCAGATGGGAAGGCGGACAAATCGTTACAAAACGACATGTGGCACGCGGGCCCGTCGCAGCAATCTCGACGACCACAAGAAATCGCCTGAAGATCGACGACGAGACGAGGCACATTTCCATTTGGGTTGACGAGTCCAACGATCAAACTCGCCGAATCGTGCGGTCCTATACGCAAGATGCCGAGTCGTTAAGTCGCGAGGACCGGATGACTTGGCGCATGGTGCATCTCTTGTTGGAGAGCAGAATCGGCGTAAAAGTCGATTTTCCCAAATGGTTCGACGAAGTACCCAATTGCCTCTTCGTTGACGACCTGGGTGTCCGGCGCTACTACCCGGCATTCGTTGAAGCGTGCCGTACCATTTGCATCATTCGGTCGTTTCAATCGAGCCGAAGGTTTTCGAAACATGGCCGGTTACAAATGGATTTCGCAGACTACGCAATCACGGCGCTGATTTTCGACCCTGTATTCGTAGAGAGCTTGCGTCTTGGAAAAGCAGCAGGAGAGGGCACAAGAAGACTTGTGGAAGAACTTCATGCAGAAAACAAACGTCCTGTGCGAGCCAAGGACCTAGCGCACAAACTCAAATGTTCTATGGATCAAGCATATTCGAAGTTACGCTACGCGGAAACGGTGGGAGTCATCCGGCGAGCGAATAAGCCAGAAAAGAGTAATCGCAAGACATTTCTGCCGACTCCCCGTCCACGTTTCGTTCCAGATCCAGAAAAGCTCTTTCGTAAGTTGAAGCATCACGGAACGGTTCGATTCATTCACCCGCTCACAGGAGAACGGGTCGTTTATCGGCACGAGAAGTAGTTTGCGTTGCTTTTGTAGTTTTGATGGTTTTGTCAGTGGAACACCAAGTACTGAGAATATCAGCCATGATTCTGGAAACGACGAGAAACGAGCGGCTCCTGACGATCAAGGAAGTGTCGGAATTCACTGGCCTCGCTGTTGGCTCGATCTACCATATGGTCTCGGCCAAAAGAATTCCCGTCGTTCGCCTGTCCCGGCGTTGCATTCGCTTTCGATATTCAGATTTATTGGATTGGATTCAGACGCATGCGGAACAACCCTCATGATTGCTAACGAAAAAAGAGACGTAATGTCATTCAAAGTGAAGCGCAGTGGAGACTTCTCAAGATCGCGTTGCCATTACAAGAACCACGGCCATCGAAGAGTGGAAAGTCGTTATTGGTTGCCAGCACATTCGGGGTGAAGGCGACGCACGTTCACTACAAAGGACGGCGGATTATTGTCGTAGCGAACGCTTTTATCTATCCCGGCAGAAAGGGCTGAGAGGCCAAAATCTTCGGTTATTTTGCCAAGAATGACCAGATTTTATGGCCTAAGAATGCAGAAAACGGATGGCCGTTTCCTCCAACAAATGTACAGCTCCAAAGCTACGTCTCTTACGGAAATAGGTGCTAAGTAATTTTAGATAAGAAGTAGTCTGATCTTTTTTTATCGCGTCTTCCGCTGCGTTTTGTGGACCCCTTGCAGAACTTGAAAAATACACTAACGATGCCGAATACACGCAGGTTTCCCGCGACGTTATTGCAGCTTCAGGTTGCGCTTTTCACCAACCGCTTTTCTAATGACGCCCCACAGGGAGGTGTCATGACAAGAAAGAAAGTGGCGATTTATACCAGGGTCAGCACGATGGATCAGCACCCCGAAATGCAAAAGCGGGAGCTGGTTGATTATGTGAAGCGTCGTGGTTGGAGTCTTTACAAGGAGTACACGGACAAAGGAGTTTCAGGAGCAGTGGAGCGACGTCGTGCTTTAGATGAACTCTTGGATGACTGCCGCCGCAAGAGGGTGAACATTGTCGTTGTGTGGAAGTTCGACAGGTTTGCGCGGTCACTCAAGCAATTGCTGAATGCATTGGAACTGTTCAGAACCTTGGGTATCGCCTTCGTCTCCTGTACGGAAGCCATCGACACGTCGCTTCCGCATGGCGAGATGTTGTTCCAGATCATCGGCGCGATTGCTCAGTGGGAGCGCTCACTCATTGCAGAACGCGTGAGGGCTGGCTTGCAGCATGCGAGGTCGAAAGGAAAGAGGTTGGGCAGGCCTCCATTAAGCACGCTGACGGCCGAGGAGATTGCGAAGCTACGGAAAGAACGGTTTCGAAACCAAACGCCATTCAGGACGCTTGCCATGAAATACGGGATTAGTGTTTTTACGGCCCACAAACATTGTGCACGTCACCGCAAGTCGGTCGGATCAGGAAGCTAATACCACTATGGGACTCTACCTCCGAGGCAAGACGTGGTGGATCACATATTTCGTTGGAGGGCATCAACGATTTGAAAGCTCGCGCTCGACCAAGAAGCGAGATGCTCAAGATCTTCTAGATATCCGAAAGGGTTCGGCCAAAGAAGGAAGACTGAGACTGACAAAATCCAATGCACCTCGGTTCGAAGAATATGCCAGCAAGTTCTTGCTGACGGTTCATCACCCGAACACTCGAAAACGATACGGGGCATCTATCAGAAATCTATCAGCGTATTTCGGGAACGTTAGGCTATCCAACATAACGTCAGATGTCATTGAGGATTTCAAAGAAAAACGTCTATCAGATGGCGTTTGCTCGGCAACAGTAAACCGCGATCTTGCAGTATTGCGTCGAATGATGCGATTGGCACGACGGAGGAGGTTCATCAGCGAGAGTCCGTTTACTGATGTGGAATTCCTAGAGGAACTCAAACAGCGTAGGCGTCCGCACATTCTCACTTTTGAAGAAGAAGAGCGAGTACTGGCCGCAGCAGCGCCTCACATTCGCGCATTGGTTGTTCTAATCCTTGAAACGGGCATGCGGTCAAGTCGAGAAGGGTTGTCTTTGCCTTGGGGAGATGTAGATTTTGTGAACGAAGTGATCTATGTCCGCGAATCTAAAACCAGGGCTGGAGAGCGCACTATCCCGATGTCCACCAGATGCAGGATTGAATTATTGCACTGGCGGAGTCTTCTCGGGCCCGAGTTTTCATCTTATGTTTTCCCCAACATGCGGAACCCGTCGGCACCTCTAAAGGATGTTCGCAGAAGTTGGGCCAAGGCGCTAAAAGACGGTGGCCTGCCATCCGATCTGCTCCTTTACGACCTGCGACACACACATTCGACGCGACTGGCCCAGGCAGGCGTATCCCCACTTTTCGTGGCGCAGATGATAGGCCACTCCAGCACGAGTATTCTCAGTACCTACGTTAGGGCTGTTGACGAGCACCGGCGTGACGCCATTCATAAGCTAGAACACCTGCGAGAGATGCATGTATCTGAACAGGAACAGACTCCGAAGAACCGACACATCGCTGTCAACTAATGAGGTGACCATTACAATTACATTACAATCGCCGATTCGTAAGGGATTTTGCACAGGCTACTGCAGCTCGGCGAAGATACTCACAACTCATTGCACGTTAAGCAATTTAGACCCTGATAAACTATTGGCGCGGAGGGATGCGTGAGCGGTTGAAACGGGTGGTCTTGAAAACCACTGTGCCTGAAAGGGTACCGGGGGTTCGAATCCCTCTCCCTCCGCCATTCAGTCTTGGTTGCAGAGAAACCAGTTTGTATTCCGCGTAAAATCGCTTGAAAATGCCGCAATCAAGTGGGCGTCCGCCCCTGACTGGCAGCAACGCGCCAGGAGACTCGTGGACATCCTCATCACGGGTTCGCGGCCAATCAAATAAGCTGGTGCAAAAGTCAGGATTCGATTACAGACCTATTCGGCGCATCCACTCAAGGATGAGTCCACTCGACATGGGTTTGACCAGATCGATGAGTGCATGAAAACCAACACACTCACCGTCGGTGAAAATTTGTACCGGGAAGTCGGCTTCTCGGTAGCGATCCGTTGCTGACGAAACACTGGTTTTGCCATTGGTTCTCCTTGTCATGAGAAGTGAGACCCAGCCGTTCGAGGCTGACTAGAGCTTTGTGAGTTTCATCTGCTTTGCGAGTTCGGCGTCGAGCATCCTCGCAGGAAGAAGTCTGGGCAGAGTCCAGTTCTTGAAACGCTGCGGGATGACCGCGTAGCGTGCCTTCGGTTTCGCTGTGCTGAGTGCCACGTGGACGGCTTCGCCCAGACGCTCAGGGGATAAGCCATGGGTACGTGCTTCGGTGACGATGAATTTCTGGAAGTTCTGCACCGCCTCCCAATACTCGGTCTGCTTGAACTCACTCAGATCGGCTTTTTCGCCCTTGTCGTACATCGCCGTGTTCACGGTGCCCGGTTCAATGATCACGACGTCGATGCCAAATAACATCAGTTCTCGCCGCAGCGCGTCCGACATTCCTTCAAGACCAAATTTGGAAGCGCTATAGGCGCCGAGAAGCGGGATGGCAACTTTTGCAACGCTTGAGGTAATGTTCACAATGCGCCCGGGTGGCCCCTGCCTCTTCTTATCCGTCCCCAAAAGAGGCGCGAAGGCTTGGATTACGACAAGCGGGGAGACCATGTTAACCTCCAACTGCCGCCTGTACTCGCTGGGCCTCAGATACAGCAGCGGTCCACTCACTACAATTCCTGCATTGTTCACCAGGCCAGCAAGATTCCTGTCGCCTATCATGAAGCCGACCTTCTGAGCAGCTTGATGTACAGCGTCCGCGTCCGTAACGTCCATCATGAGAGGCACGAAGCCGTTCCCGAACTCCCTTTGCAAACGACCGGCGTCGGCTGGCTTGCGTACAGAACCGAACACGCGAAATCCCTTTGAAACAAGCACCTTTGTGGTTCCCCAACCGATTCCGGTGGAGACCCCCGTGACCACGACATCTTTGCTGTTCGCCATTGCATTTCTCCTAAGATGCTCACTGTTCATTTTAAACATGTACAGCGTACATCTTGGCGGTGCGACATGTCAAGGTGTACAGTGCTCTGTATGCCGTATCCGTCGAAAACAGACCGCCAGACCATCCTTTCTGCTGCGGTTAAGGAACTCGTTCACGGGGGTATCCGCGACTTATCGCTACGGAACATCGCTGCTTCCCTCGACCTAGCGCCCAACGCGATCTACCGTTACTTTGCAGATCGCCGGGCACTCGAAGCTACCCTGGCAAACGAAGCTGCCCGGCAGCTGGAGCTGGCGCTGAGGAAGGCGGCCGAGGGGCGCGAACCGGTTACCGCAATCCGCGAGATGTCATCCGCTTACATCAAGTTCGCAAGGGACAATCCACACCTCTACGAGGCGATGATGAGTCTCCACGCGCCGGGGCACGATGCGACTTCCCACCTAAGCCTCTGGACGTTCACTGTCGAGCAGGTGCAACGAATTGCCGGGCCCGACCGAGCTGCGCAGGCATCCGTCGCGCTTTGGGCGTTCCTACATGGAGCCGCGACGCTAGAAGCCGCTCAAGTGTTAGGCGAGATCAAACCGGCAAGCGGGCTGGAATTTGGGTTTGAGGCGTGGTTAATGGCAGTTTCTACGCGTCGGGAGCCCATAGATGCACTCCGAATCAAGCCCCCGAAAAAGACGGCAAAAAAGAAGGTGTCTGCGCGTGAAAGGTCGGTGCGAAGCGGCAAGTGAGGATTCAGGTTAGTGTCATTGATAAAGGGCCAATGTCCCCGTCAGTACCTATTAGTCAACATTTGGAACGTGTATGCATGGTTGGATTACTCTCAAATGACGGGCTACTCGGAAGTTACGCCGCGGACGGCGCGAGCTAGAAATCGGTTTCTAGGAAGTTATCGCGACTGCCCCGACCCACAGACAAATCGGAAGTGAATCGAGCGATCCGAATTATCGCCAGGCAGAAAGGTTCGAAAAACGTCTTTTTCGGTCGCAATTTTGGGGATCAATCCGGGAGATTTTTGCACGTCTGACTGTGCGGTAGGCATACAGTCAGCTGCTAACCCTTTCGGGGCCCGAACTTGATCAGGCATATCGCCTTGGTGCCAGATGATCGCCACACCTTCGCCGTTCGGCCACCCACCTAAACCGGACCACTCGCTCATTTCGCCGACACAGTTCCCTTTCTTTGATCGCTTGTTTCTAAGCATTAAATCCAAGCAAATCGCTGACGCCGGGAGTGCCGGGATCATTGGTGTAGTACGGCGGGCCACCTTGGGCAAATGCGGAGGGCACCGCAAACAGCAGGAGGACGATTGGTCCCCACAGCGTGGCTATGGCGTCAAGGTGAGCGGAAAGTGCACGACAAGATCACCGGTAGGCTCGCAGTTGACTCATCAACCGCGAGGCCTTTCTGGGGGCGTATCGGCGTAGTCCGCGAGTGCCTTTTTCGGCGATGGATCCGAAACGGTGGATGCCGGTTGCAGAGGAAGCTCGACCAGAAACGTCGATCCGGTGCCGATCGAACTTCGAACGGTAATCGATCCACGATGCTGTTGCACAATCCAGTCGGCAATGGCGAGCCCGATGCCAGATCCACCAAGCTCACGGCTTCTTGCCTTATCTGCACGGTAAAAACGCTCGAAAATCCTGGGCTGATCTTGCTCGGCGATTCCAATTCCCGTGTCGCGCACAATGATGACAGCCTTATCACGGCGCGCCTCCAGTCGCAACTCGACGACTCCGGGCGGCGGTGTGTATTTGACGGCGTTGTCGAGCAGTATGGCCAGCAGTCGTTGCACCGCCCTGCGGTCTGCCAGGACCGCGAGATCGCACTCTGCGATCGCTTGAGTGAATTGCAGATTGCGGGCCTCCACCAGTTGGCGCCATTCGTTGGCCGTCTCTGCAATTGTCGAACGCAGGCCGAGAAGCGTCAGGCACACGTTCTCGCGCCCGGAATCAGCACGCGCGAGGGTGAGCAGTTCTTCCAGGAGCGACGAGGTTCTTTCCGCATCCAGCAGAATGTGGCGCAAAGCTTCGCGATACTCCTCGCTCCCTCTCGACTTCCGGAGCGCAACTTCCGCCTCGGTCCGAATCAGCGAGATTGGAGTTCGCAACTCGTGCGAGGCATCCGCGGTGAACTGGGTCACGCGAAGGAAGGCGTTTTCAATACGCGCCAGCATTTCATTCAATGTGTCCGCCAACCGTTGGAGCTCATCGCCGGTGGTGAGTTTTTCCAGTCGATCGCTCAGGTTGCTGCCACCGATGTTTCTCGCAGTTTGAGTGAGTGCGTCCACTGGGGATAGAGCCTTCCGGCTGAGCCAGTACCCTCCACTGGCAGCAGCCACCAGCAACAACGGAGCCAGCATCAAGAGATAACGCCGAAAAAGAGAAAGCGTCGTGATGATCTCATCAATGGGCAGGCCTGTCTCTACGATGTAAGAACGGCCACTCATTTCAATCCCTTGCGTAATGAAATGAAAGTGTCTATTTCCGATCTGTAGATTTTGAAACACAGGACCCTTGAAGGCTACGGGGGCCACCGGGGCAACCCGATTTTGCTCCAGCGAAGGAGCGCGGAATATCCAGTTTCCATCGCCATCGTAGATTTGCAAGAAATCGCCGGAATGCTCCAGAACATATTCCTCGGAAGCTTCTTCGCGAAGCTTGGCTACTGTCATATTTTTTTTCTTCTGCGATTTCAAGAAATTAGTCACGTCCTCGATCTGGGCGTGCAATCGATCGTCGGCAATGCCGTAGAGGTGTTGCCGGAGAACCAGCCACATGCCCACGCCAAAACAAAGCTGGGCAGCCGCAAAGATCACCAGATACCAAACGGTAAGCCGAACGCCGATGGAGGGCTTTCTCATGATTGGTAGTCCGGACGAATTACGTACCCAACACCCCGCACGGTGTGAATGAGCTTTCGCCGTTCATCATAGTCGACCTTGTTTCGCAGCAGCCGTACAAAAGCGTCCAGCGTGTTGCTCTCAACCTCGCGCCCCAAAGATGAAATCAGGATTTCCCGCGGAACAACCTCTCCGGCGTCGCGCATAAGCCGCTCTAATAAACCGTATTCGGTGCGCGTCAGGCTTATGCGCCCTCCATCCCGGTAAACCTCCCGGGTGCAAAGATCCAAAAACAAATCACCGACGTTAAGGTGGGTTCTCTGTGGAGCAACCGCACGCCGATTCACTGCGGAGAGGCGCAGCAGCAGTTCGTCAAATGAGAACGGCTTGGTCATGTAGTCGTCGGCACCCAAATCCAGGCCATTCACAATGTCTGGAACAGAGTCTTTCGCGGTTAACATTAAGACGGGCGTGCAATTGTTTTCAGTTCGCATGCGTCTCGCAAGATCGAATCCGTTCATGTTAGGCATCATCACATCGAGAATCACAACATCGAAGTCGTGATCGCGAAGCAGCCGCAACCCCTCACGGCCATCAACGGCGCACGAGACCGCGTGGCCTTCTTCACTCAGGCCCTTGCGCAGCAGTCCCAGCATTCGCCGTTCATCTTCTACAACCAGCAGTTTCATCGAAACAAACCTGTCGAGTCCCAACCGGTTCTTGGAACTCGAGTAGGGTAAACGCGAACGTGGTCGGTGAATAGAGTCTGAAGAAATATTAACCTTCCTTTAATAAGGGCTTCATAGCGCCTTTCTACAATCGCCATCACTTCGACTCCCCAGTGACTCGGATTCCAGCAGGATCCCGGTCAGGCATAGGTCAGTTTCGTGCCAGTCGCATGGAGATTAAGCCAATGATGCCGAAGCAGTCATCCTGCACTCTCCTTCTTACCTCGAAAATGCCGTTGCTGCTGGTGGTTTGCGCATGGGGAGTGGTGGCTCTCGCCCAAGGTGGACATGGAACAATCAGCGGACGTGCCGTGGACAGGGTCGGTGCCGTACTTGCTGGCGCACAGGTGAAGTTGGAACCGGGTGACATTTCCACGGCCACCGATGGTCAGGGAGAGTTCAATTTCATTGGGCTCGGGACCGGTAACTATACCGTTACCATCTCCTACATTGGCTTCTCCACTTTCACCAAGCAGGTCTCTGTTGCAGCGGGGCAGGCGACCCGTATCGAGGCCAAGTTAGAGGTTGCCTCCAAGAACGAAGAGGTCGAGGTGGTTGCCGACCGGCCGCACGGCGAAGCTGAGGCCATCAACCGGCAGCGTACTTCTGACAACATTCTTCAGGTCTTGCCATCCGATGTAATCACCGCCCTCCCGAATGCGAACATTGCCGATGCCGTTGGCCGCCTGCCCAGTGTGACCCTGGAGCGTGACGAGGGCGAGGGCAAGTACGTCCAGATTCGTGGAACCGAGCCGCGCCTGAACAACGTAACTATCGATGGGGTGGAAGTTCCTGCGCCTGAAGCCGCCGTTCGCCAGGTGAAGCTAGATACCATTCCCGCCGACATCGTCGAGTCTGTCGAAGTCAATAAAACGCTATCGGCCAATCAGGACGCAGATGCCATTGGCGGAACAGTGAATCTGGTAACCAAGAACGCCGGCGATTTGCCTACGCTGATCCTGGAGGGAATTGGCGGATTCACTCCCATCGTCAATACTCGATACATTGGCCAAGTGACAGGAACGATCGGCCAGCGCTTTGGAGCTGGCAAGCGTTTTGGAGCCCTCTTCTCAGGCAGTTTCGACTATAACGGCCGCGGAATCGACGACATCGAGCCGACACCCAATGACACGCTAGTCCCAAGCTACAGTAGCATGGATCTCCGTGAATACCGGTACCATCGTAAGCGCTATGGTTTTGGCGGCGGGCTGGACTACAAACTCGGAGAAGGAGGGGGGCTTTATCTGCACTACTTCTACTCCGATTTCAGGGACTACGGCGACAAGTGGGTCTATACCTTGAATGACAGCGGAGCGCCGGCCTACTCCAACGAAAACCGAGCACCAGACTATCGGATCGGTAGCCTGGCAATTGGCGGCAAGCATGTCTTTACTAACTCGTGGTTATCCTGGGAGCTGTCGTCGGCCGCGTCGCTTCAGACCGCCGCAGCGGGCAACCCAGGGCTCGATTTTCAATACAATGGCCCGACCACCAGCGGCGGTCCCAACGGACCTCCTCTTTGCAGCAATATTCCGGCCCCAAATCCCTACCTTCCACAGTTCAGCCCAGCCTGCACGGCGCCAGGAACTCCCTTTTTCAATCCGACGCAATGGAGTCTCCTGGATGTCAGCACCACTTCAGGGAACACATCCCAAGTCAACTTGCAGGGGGCATTTTCGTTCGGAAAAAACTACCATGTGGGCAAGCACAACTCGACTTTCGAGTTTGGCTTCAAGGTGCGGAACGCTCACAAGGGCCAGAATGCCTATTCACCAACCTATGACAACCCCAGTGCAGCGGCACCCCTGATGACCCAGTTCTTGAGCGGATTCACAAACCCTAACTACTACTTTGGTGATTATCGGTTTGGGCCGGTCACGACGTTTAGCAAAGTCTTGGGCGACTTGAATAACCTTGTAAACCAGGGCGTTCTCACGCTCGACGAAGGCGCCACCCACCTGGCTTCGGATGCCAGCAACTTTGATCTCACCGAGCGTATATCCGCAACCTACGCGATGAATACGATCGAGTTCGGCCGCTTCCGCCTGCAGACCGGATTGCGCATCGAAGCAACCCAGTTGAATACGTTGGGATACATCGTTAAGAACGATGCCAATGGCAACTATATCTCCACGACTCCGTTTCCAGCGAGCAATTGGTACTGGGATCCCCTGCCCAGCGTTCAACTGCGCTACCGACTGACCGACAACTCGGATATTCGCGCTGTGTACGGCCGGGGAATCTCTCGTCCCAACCCGTATGACACCGTGCCGTACGTTCAATTGGACGAGAGTACCCACCCCTTTACGGTCAGCCTCGGCAATCCCAACCTGAAACCTGAACACGCCAATAGCTACGACTTGCTCTATGAGCACTACTTGAAGCCTTTCGGTGAGATCCAGGCGGGCTTCTTTTACAAGCAGCTCAGTGCTCCTATCTACTACACCAACGCATTGCCGGTACCTACAGGTCTCTATGCTGGAGACAATGTCAGTCAAATTATCAATGGCTCCAATGCTCGACTGCTGGGTTTTGAAGTTGCCTACATCCAGCATCTGGGATTTCTTCCAGGCGCGCTGAGCGGTTTGGGCATCTCGGCCAACTACAGTTGGACAACCTCCAACTCCGGCACTCTGCCCGGCCGTCCAGATACTCCCGCGCTACAGCGCCAGGCTCCCAATACCTGGAACATCAGCCCCACATACGACCATGGCGGCTTTTCGACTCGCCTCGGTCTCTCTTACAACGGATCGAGCATTTTCATGTATCAATATCAGGCGGGCGGGAGCCCAGACTTGGGGCCCAAGGGTCCTCAGGGCGACATTTATTTCTATCCACACCTGCAGGTGGACGCACAAGCCAGCTACCGCGTGCGTAAGGATCTTACCGTTCTCGTGCAGGGTCTGAACCTGACGAACGAAGTGTTCGGATTCTACAATGGCAGCCCAGACTATGTGATCCAGCGCGAGTTCTACAACCGGACGTATTCCTTCGGCCTGCGCTGGGAACCACGCCGAGAGTACTGACACCAGTAGAGCCCAAACGAACGAGTAGCTGATTCGCGAAATTCACGAGGAATAACGAAATGAAAATGACGTTAGAAAGAGCCGCTCACCACGTCGCCTGGCTGATTCTCGCTGCTTCGGCCATGTGCATGGTTGGGGCAGGCGTTTCGGCTTCTGAAAGCAGATACGGTGTGGTCAGGAAGATTCCCATTGGCGGCCAGGGTAGCTGGGACTACCTCGCCGTCGATGAAGGCGCGCGACGATTATACGTTTCGCACGGAACCCAGGTCGAAGTGCTCGATGTCGATTCGGGCGCAATCGTCGGCAAGATCGTGAACACGCCCGGCGTGCATGGCATCGCCGTGGCTCCAGACTTGGGACGGGGATTCGTGAGCAACGGGCAGTCCTCAACGGTCACGATCTTCGATTTGAAGACTCTGAAGACGATCGCCGAAGTCCCGGTTGGCAAGAAACCCGACGCGATCATTTATGATCCCGTCACATCGAGAGTGTTTGCATTTAATGGCGACAGCAGCACCGCAACCGCCATTCAGGCGGCAGACGGAAAAGTGGCAGGAACGGTTGACCTGGGCGGCGGGCCCGAGTTTGCGGTCGCCGACGGTTCAGGGTATGTTTACGATAACCTTGAGGAAGCGAGCCAAGTGCTGAAGATCAATGCCCGCTCGCTGAAAGTCGAGCAGCGCTGGCCCACGGCGCCTTGCGCTTCCCCGTCCAGCATGGCGATGGATCGGCGCAATCGTCGTCTGTTTGTCGGTTGCCGCAGTAAAGTAATGGCGGTGATGAACGCAGATACTGGTCAGGTGATCATGACGCTCCCCATCGGCGACCACGTGGATGCCACCGCCTTCGATCCCGACTTCCAGCTTATTTTCAACTCCAATGGGGAAGGCACTATCACTGTGATCCATCAGGATAGCCCGGATAAATATTCGGTTGTCGAAAGTGTGAAGACATTGCCCAGGGCAAAAACCATGGCGCTCGATCCCAAGACGCATCAACTCTTTCTTTCCACTGCGGAGGCAGGACAGTTTGAAATCCTGGTGGTGGGGCGCTGATGAAACGCTTCCAGAAATTGCCCATCGCCGTTCTTTTTCTCGCCTGCGTTGCTTGTTCCCGTTCGCACTCGCAGGCGACGCCTCAGACCAGACCAGTGGAACTGCAACTGCAAGTGAGCACGCCCTTCCACTTCGTTGCTTATGGCGACTCTCGCTTCCACGATCCCAAGGACACTGAAACCGCGAACCCAGCAGTGCGCCAGGCGCTGGTGCAAGCGATTGCCCAGACCAGTCCGGCGTTCATAACTTTCACTGGCGACATCGTCTACAACGGCGACGACACTAAAGACTGGAGCGTGTGGGACAGCGAAACCGCGGTGTGGCGGGAGAACAAGATTCCGGTTTATCCGGCGTTAGGCAACCACGACCTTCACGGCGACAACAAAATTGCGCTGGCCAATTACTTTGAGCGCTTCCCCGATCTGAAGAATAGCCGCTACTATTCCGTCCGCGCCGCTAACACTCTGATGTTGGTTCTCGACAGTTCGCTCGACGAAACTTCGGGACCGCAGGGTCAGTGGCTGACCCAGAAACTGGATTCGATCCCTGCCGATGTCGACTTCGTTTTCCTGGCGTTCCATCACCCCCCTTACACTAGTTCGTCCGACGAAAAGAAATATGGCGGAGGGCACTCGTCGCGCAAACCCGAGCAGAAGCTGGCCAGTATGCTGGAAGCGCGGCAGCAGAGCCTCCGTGCGCGCGTTATCGTTTTCTCTGGGCACGTGCACAACTACGAACGCCATGAGCACGGAGGCGTCACCTATTTCGTGACTGGCGGCGCAGGAGCTCACGCCTATCCGATTGAACGCGCCAAGGACGATCCGTTCCAGAGTAAGGAAGTGAATTATCACTATCTTATGGTGGAAGTCGATCGTGGCAGCTTGAAGATCACCATGCACCGTTTGGATTTAATCAGCGGCACAGCTGTCTGGTCAGAACCTGACTCAGTCAAGATTTCAGCTCTGGCAGCGAAAACCGCAACGCAAGGCAATTGAGTTCGGCGCGTGCACTGGAGTTTCGGGCGTCCGGCCCGTTTTCCGGACCGGGATCCATCATGCTTCGACCGTTTTTCTACCTGCCGCATTCGTGCTGACAATGATGCTGACTGCGGACGGGCGTTCGGTAGGCATAGCTCTACTCGTTGAAGCCATTATCCCTCTTGGCGACATGTCGATCATTCTGGCAACTAAGACGTGTTTTGGAATTCCTCGAAGCACATCTCACTAAGGATATTGGCCTGGACGAACTCGCCCAACTGGTAGGTCTTTCCCAATCCCAATTTGCTCGTGCTTTCAAGGTTTCGACTGGACTTCCGCCATATCAATGGTGCCTCCACAATCGAGTGCAGAGAGCACAAGAAATGCTATTGAACGGCAGTGACTCTCTCGCCGACATCGCTATACAGAACGGTTTTGCCGATCAAAGCCACTTCACCAAAACGTTTCGTCGTGTGACGGGCACAACCCCGTCAAATTGGAAACGAGTTCATCGGAGCTAGGGCCGATAATCCGCCGTCCGACGTCGCTTACTTCTGGATCACCGGAGGTCATCGAGACTTCCCCAGAAGTCGGCTTATGGGAAGTGATCGCGATTGCTCTTGGTTGACGGGCAAACCGGTTAATCCTGGCCAGAAGTCTAAATATGGGCCAAGCAGAAGAAAGGTCCGAAAACCGTCTTTTCGGGCGTAGCTTGAGGGATTGGTCCAGGAGACTTTTTTACCAATAACGTTCCGAGCAACGTGTTGAATAGCCCTACGAATGAAAACCGCCCATCACTTGGCGAAGCCAGATAAAACTCTACAAAAGTTGTGACCAAGATCAGGAAGTTAACTTCTGGCTTGGTGAGTGCCCAGTAGTCCGAGAACCGCGTGGATCCTTCAAAACGGCGCGCTTGCACCACGGAGGACGACAACTCGGTAAGTGCGGACCCGTGTGCCATTTCAGACCGCCTCCATCTTCTGCCGATCCGCCTGCCGTACCGCGATGCGTCGCGAGTCGAACTGCGGAATTGCGAACTCTTCGGATCGATGAGGCGAGAGTAAACGCGCGGTGAAGACCGCCCCGGCGATTAAATAAACGACGGTAATGCAAGTCCACATCAATGCGCCGGCGCATTGCTGGTCCTCTAGAGCGGACAGTTCAAAGGACTGGGGAGAAGACAAGAATACTGGGTAAACCACGCGATCGCAGAAAACCAGGAATCCGGAAAGAATATCGCACGGCAAGGTAGCCAAGAACAGATACAGGAGTATCGACGATTCCGGGCATTTTGAACTCCTCGGTGAGGGCCGGACTACCGGCCACCAGAACAGCAGCCCGGCTACAAGGAAGGATGCTTGCTCAACCCCATGCCATGCGTGCGATCGAAACGCGAGCGCAAACACTTGCGGAATATGCCACACAATTAATGTGCCTGCCGCGGCAAGCCAGCAAAATGCCGGATGGGTCAGAGCGCTTCCCAGTCGCCGCATGGCCGCCGATCGCAGTGGGCGACTGATCCGCCGCACGAATCGTTGCGACAGGCCATACTGCAACAGTTTCGCCGCCGCTCCGAGTAAGATCAAGGGAGGTGCAAGCGTCATGAGCAGGAGATGTTGAATCATGTGAGCCGTCAGCATGTCGCGATCGAGTTCAGCCAATGATGACGCGGTTGCAATCCAGGTAAAGAACAGGCCGATTACAAAACTGCCGGCGCGCCAGCTGGCAATTCTGTCACCTTCGTGCCTGCGAAGACGCAGCCATCCACGCAGATACACAAGAGCAGCGACAATTAATGCACCGGAGATCCAGAACGACTCGAACGCGTCATGGTGAATGTGTGACATCACGGGCAGCCTATGGTTCAGTCCCGGACGTTTTCAGTTGCCCGGTGCTGAGTACCAGCTCGCGCGCCGCATCGCGTGCCGGGTTTTGCGTCGCAGGGTGCAAGGTCTCAAGGAACGCTACGAGCGCGGTAGTCTCTGCCGGACTCAGGTTGTTTCCATAGGCAGGCATGTTGCCGCCGCCTTGGATGACCTGCCTGATGAGTTGGTCCTGCGTGAGACGGACTGCAACACTATCCAGAGCTGGCCCCCTTTGTCCGCCAGTGTTCTCAAGAGAGTGGCAATTGCGGCACTGCTTGACCTGAAACACGAGCGCTCCCTGCCGCTCGAGCGCGGTCGTTCCGCGAATATACCGGTCGGGTACTGGATCGCCACTCCAGGCGTTCATGTGCGGACTCCAGGGTGTGAACTGGGCGAGACGAGTAAAGGTGCCGAGAGTGATCGCGATCATCAGCACGGTAACAACCGCGAGCGGCCGGCGCTTCCAGCTTTTTTCTCCTTCTCCGGAAAGAAAGGGCAGAAGAATCAATCCAAGAATTACTAAAGGCGGGCAGATGAGAAGGAATGGCGTCTCAAGCGATGGAGGAAGAAGTGAAAGCAGCGCGTAGAGCCACAGGAAAAAGTAATCGGGCTTGGGCGCAGTTTGGATGATTGTCGGATCCGGCTGACCGGTCGGGCCGAATGGGCCAAAGTAAAACGCACACGCACCAACCGCCAGGATGATAAACGCCGCGAAAAACATGTCTTTCCAAATCGCGTAAGGTACGAACGGCGCGCCATCTTCCTTGGTCAACGCGTGATATTGGACCTCATAGGTCGCCCGTCTTACGATGCGTCCTGGCATCGGCCACTCGTTGATGCCGAGTTTCAGAACCATCAAGACATGAAGACTGACAAAGACAATCAGCAGTCCGGGAATCACGAAGACGTGCATCGCAAAGAACCGGGAAAGGGTCGCGCCGGCGATGATCGGGCCACCCAGCATTAGCTTCACAACGGCAGGACCGATGATAGGAACGCGGCTGGCGATCGACGCTCCAATTCCCAATCCCCAGTAGGCGTCCTGATCGAAGCGCATCACTTGACCGGTGAATGCCATGCCAAGAGTCATCAACAGCAGAAATACGCCGATTACCCAGGTGAGTTCGCGAGGAAATTTGTGGGCTCCGAAGAGGAAAACCTGCGCCATATGAATAAGGACGATGGCGACCATAAAGTTGGAGCCCCATCCATGCATGGCGCGGACGAACCAGCCCAGAGCAACCTGATGATTCAGGGCCTGGAGACTGCTCCAGGCTTCGCCGGCGGAGGGAACATAGATGAGAGCCAATAGAATTCCCGTCACCACTTGCAGGATAAAAACGGTGAGCGCGGCGCTGCCAAAGACGTAGAACCAACTCGCGGTGCTTCGCGGCACTGGGTGTTCAGCGGCTTCGCGAATCGGCGCCGCGAGCTGCAAACGATGGTCGAACCATTCGCCGATTCTCTTGATCAGGCGCATGGCGGCTTCTCCGAGGAGATATTTGCCACTGGGTCACCGGGAGTCGGCAACTGCCCGGCATCGATCGTGAGCACGCCGTTATCGATCCTGTAGGGATACTCGAAAAGCCCGCGCTCCGGCGGTCCCGATGCGCGTCCGCCATCGCGGTAATATGCCCCGCCGTGACAAGGACACATGAACAGGCCGGATTGGGGAAACCAGCGGACTGGGCAGCCGAGATGTGCGCAGTTGATGGCAAACACCTGGAATCGATCACCTGCAATGCGGCGCACCCAGCACGCCGTGTCTACAGTCTTTCCATCGGTCGGCATCACGAAGGGACTGCGAAACGTAGCCATCCGCGTCTCGCCTTCCGGAAAGTTGCCGACGTTTCCTAGTGGCACCCACGAGAGATAGCCATTTCCGCGGCCCCGAGTAAAGGACGCGAGAAGAAAACGCACAACTGGCACCGCCAACACCATAGCGGCGAATCCGTTAAACAGGATTCCGAGCTTCATCAAGAATCCACGTCGCGAAAGAGTAGTTTCAGGGGACGGGGACGTCGCAGGTTTTGTCGCCATTTTCATTTCTCCAAAGGGTTCGCATGATTCGAAGCGGAATACGGCTGACCGGGGCTGGCCACGCGACGCGATGCCAGCCAGGCAACCACATCCGTAATTTCTTGATCAGACATGGGCTTGCCGGGAGCGTTTCCGCGCCAGTCGGGAGCCCCCAAGTCGGGCCTGCCGGTAATCACAATCGTGCGCAATCCCTGATCGCTGACGAGTGCGAGAAAGGAATCGTTGCCGATGGCGCTGCCTTTGGGTCCGCCCTTACCTTCCGATCCGTGACATGTTGCACAATACGTTCCAAAAACGATCTCACCGCGTGCGACATCTCCGCTCGTTTTGGCGGCGTATGAGGGCGGGTTGGCTCCGTCGAGAATTCCCTTGCGTCCCCAACGTGAGAATATCCCGCTCGCAATCGCATCAATCTGTTCATCTGTCAACAGTCCTCCCGCACTCTGGGCGAACGCGGGCATTGAAGTTCCACGAACACCGTCGGCTACGATCTTCCGCATCGCATTCTCGTCCACAACCGCGAGGTAAACGGGATTGGCGAGAGGAATCGAGGCTCCTCCACGCCCATCAGCCCCGTGACAGCCGGAGCAATTCTCTTTAAAGAGAGTGTCAAAATCCACAACCTGGTTTGGCGCAACCACTTCCGAACCTTTCTGAGGTTGGCCGTTTGGAGCGCTACAGGCCGCGAGCAGTAAGAAGTGGAGGGCTGCGAGTGCAGACAGACATGGAATCCGTTTCATCTGCGCTCCCTTTCACTCCCTCGCGGCGGAGTAATTCCAGGAGCTTCGATTCCCGCCCGAATGGCAAACGACACATTCTCGCGGGTAGGAATCGTCGACTGGCGCACCACTACAAGGCCGGCCACAATTCCAAAGGCTACTTGCGAAGCGATGAACCAGAACCAATCAATGTGGCTGGCGAGTAGTGGATTCACCAGGCCGAGGATGGTATAGAGCAACCCCGACCACAACACTGGAGCAAGCAATCCCCCAATGACAATCGGGCGGCGAGGAGCCATGGGAAGCATCGCGCCATAGAGCAATCCAACCAGAATTGAGACGAACCCATGCAAGAAAAAGGCAATCGCGAAACTGCCGGCATGAAAGGAATAAAGCTGTTCGGGCCCGAGTCGTAGCGATTCTCGATAAGCAACCGCGGCAAGCAGATTGATCGGATACCAGATGCTGCCGGCCTTCAGCACGCCGTAGGCGCATGCCAATACGGCCATTGCGATGCTACCTGCCAATCCTCCTTTCACGCCTGCCGAAATCGGATAGGTGTGAACCGGAAGCCAGGCGCGCACCTGATCGGCCACAACCGGGAGCCGTTCCACAACTGGGCGAGCAGTTGTAAGGCGAGTCTCCTCAGGAACGACCGGCATTGATACCTCATGCTCATGCGGTAAGACCTCGCGAAACCAACCGAGCGACCCGGCGAGCGCGAGTGCAGCCCCGAGCAGGCTCACCGATGTGCTCGTCACCAAGCCCGCGAACAGGAGCATCACCCCGAAGGACAAAATGAACGGCCACGCTGTCGGCGCGGGCACTTCAATCTCGCGTGGAGCGCGAGGACCCTCGTTTAGTGTTGGCATCTATACCTCAGCGTCCGAGAACGTAAACTACAGTGAAAACCACAACCCATACGGCATCGACGAAATGCCAGTACATTGAGAGCACTTCGATGCGGCCTGACTGGCTGATCCCAACGCGTCCGGTAAGGCCGAAAACCGCGACTACCGAGAGCATGATGAGACCTGCGGTGACGTGAAAGGCGTGCAAGCCGACAAGTGAGTAATAGGTGGTTCCAAAGAGATTGGTTGAGATCGTCAGCCCGTGTTCATAGATCAACCGGTGCCATTCCTG